>UMDY01064386.1_pt1 | contig 30730 bp, 39 predicted proteins | sample 1964591 | NCBI WGS metagenome assembly UMDY01 (sample SAMEA4836004, study PRJEB28245) | human gut metagenome | biome: gut microbiome; material: fecal sample | place: Denmark | collected 2008
TTAATATTCTTGAAAAAACTGTGCAAAGATAGCTTGTTTTTATGATATAGCAAAGCTTTATTTCAATATATTCTGGAAGGGGTGATAATGTGGAAATACCTATGCAAATAGTCTCATTAATAACCAAATGTAATAACCGATTTTAATAACGTTTGGCAATAAACAGTGATGAATGAACAAGTGTTTCTTGAATTTACTCTAAATTTCAATCTAAGGCAGACTAGGTTGAATAAACCGACTATTATTTATGCTCTATTTTCATTTAGGGGAAAGCAGTATAAGGTAAATATTGGAGTGAAAGTTTATCCTTCGCAATGGAATAAGCGGAAACAAATTGCTACTATTAGTAATGGGCAAACTAGATTGGATAATAGGAATAATGAAATTGTTAATAAAAGAATAAGGTCTATACTTGCTTCTTTTGAAGAGAATAAGAATTATCTTTGTGAAGATATGGAAAGAATCAACTTCCTTTTTGAAGAAATGAAGCAAATTATTAATCCTAATTTGAAGCAACGTAATGCTATGGGAGAAAAAGAAAAATTATCTGCAACTTTTATTTTAAGGCAGATGGTAGAGAAGTATATCGATGGAGAAAATAGTAAGAACATATATATTGGATATGTTAGGTCTTTTGAGAATTTTTTGAAAACTAGAAATATTCTTAATAATGTATCTTCTATTAATGGAGATACTATGGAAGATTATCAGCAGTATTTATTGTCGCTTAATTCTAAGATTGCAACGATTTTAAATAAACTCAATGGAATTAAAACATTGATTAATCATGCTAACAAAGACAAGGAAATAAAAGCAGGTATAGATATAACATCTTTCACTCCTATTAAGGATAGGCGAACTAAAGAACAAAAAAAGAGTAAGCAAATTCCATTAACAGAAGAACAACTTTTAGCTATTTATGGTTGCTCAAATCTTAAACCAAAAGAAGAAGAGGCTAGAGATTTGTTTATCTCCCAGTGCTTACTAGGACAACGCATATCTGATTTGCCTAAGATTTTTAAAGGTGAATATACTGTTACGAAGTTAGAAGGTAATGTTGAGGTTATTTCTTTTGTTGTTCAAAAGACTGGAGAACAAGCTACAGTGTATTTATTTCCCTTGGTAAAAGAGATTTTGAATAAATATAAAGAAAAGGGGTTCGAGCACATCAATTTATTGGGAGAAGATGCTAACGTTGTAAGAAATAATGAGGCTAAATTAAATAGAGTAATTAAAAATGTATGCAAGAAGGTTGGACTAGATAGTGATATAATTTATACAGAACAAATAGGTGAGGAGGTTGTTAATAAAAAAAAGAAATTATATGAGTTAATTCATACTCATATTGCTAGGCATACATTTATTACTTTGATGTGCCGTTCTGGGATTCCTAAAGAAGATGTAATAATAGCAACTGCGCATACAGACACCACAATGATAGACGATGTTTATTTGCATGAAACTGTAAACGATAAAGGAACAAGGCTTATTAATTCTTTAAAGAAAATCAAAAACAGTAGATTATTCAAGGTTGAAGGGACTGATAATATGGTAGATGCTACAATGAATAAACAAGAAACGGTCAAGAAGCCAATTTCAACGGCGAGCGTGGCTGACAATATAACCTTTGAAACCTTGCTGGATACTCAATTTTTTGCATCCAAAATCAATAAGGCTGTTGAACTACAATCACAAGTAGGTCACTTGAAGGATGGGAAACTATGTAGCTATGACAATGAAATTGAGTCCCTTATAAGCGAGATAGAAAAGTTCTCCCAATCTTCCACTTCAGATTCTGATGTGGCAAAGCAATATGTGAAACAGTTATCTGTTGGGAAGCTGTCAGACTTGTATGACTGTTTTAGGGAAATGATTATCAAGTGCGTTGAGATTGGTATCAGTAGGGATGCAATTATGCAGTTTATCAATAAGGCTTTGGAAATAGGCTTGTTGGATAATGAAAGATTCATCAATATAAAAGAAATTACTACAGCCTTATTGGATAAAAGAAATCAAGACTGACAAGTTTTTTATGAAATTAGGGTTTCTGGTAAGGCTGAACAGCATATTCTCCCCGAACAGCTACGGTTATGGGGAGAATTTTTGCTTTATTGCCCCCTCAACCCAAATATTCCACAATTTCTACTTGTCGTTTGGTGATGCAGTCGGGACTTTATACCTTTGCACTGTGATTGAAAGTCAGAAATGACCGAGTTCCTCGTCACCCAGATTCACCACTACAAACCTAAATCCACTTCAAATGAAAGAACTGACCTACGCTGACATTCGTAAAATGGCACTGGAGCACGGTATCAAGGACACAAGGCTGCACATTGGGCTTTGGGCTTCTGACCAATACATCAAGAAACGAAAAATGATTCAAGGCAAGATGTACATGGTTTACCTGCCGTATCACAAACCGGAGCAGGAATAGTTTTCAAGTTCCAAACTTACTTCCAAGCTATCAGAAGAGGACATATCCTCACTCCATGAAGCTCCCTACACGAAGTTTTAAGAAAGTTGTCAAAGTGTTTTGGCACCTCACCAAAGTGCAGTATCTTTGCAACATCAACATGAGATAAGGGCGGTATCACTGAAACCACTGAATTACCGACTTGAGGCACATCTGAAATTGAATTGTCTGAATTTACCTGCCATTTCAATCCACCTTATCTTGCCAGATTATCTATTTAATAATTATTTATGGGACTAAGAATGAATGGAGAAACAGAACTTACATTCAAGCAACTACGTGAGCTTGCACTAGCCCACCAGGTAAAGGACAGCAAGACTGTTATTGGAATATGGGCTAAGCTGAACGGCTATTCCAAGAGACGCAAGCAGAAAGATAACAAGGTTTACACCGTTTACATCAAGATGAGCAATACTAAATCTAATAAAACTAACAACTATGGAAATAACTAAAACTATGAAGAGCTTTAATGTAGAGCAGTACAATGACGAGATAAATAAATTGAATAAGATGATAAAGACAATTAATGATTTAAACTATCTCTTTATATGCTGGGGAGCGGAGGAAGAGATGCCGAAAGAGTGGTTTGAAAGTTTACTTACCCTTCCTTTTGCTGAAATCAGAAAGCGATTAAACCCTATGTATATGGTAGATAGTTTGCGGCATTCATATTCAGTATATTTTGAATATGATACAACCAACCTCTCTTGTTATATCGATTATTTAGATGAGCTAAGTGACGCTATGAAAACACAAATGGAATTTCTCAAGCTTCTACCAGAGATTCAGAAAGGGTACGGTAGTTTGTTTATCTATAATGAGGAGCAGAAGGAGTGTCAAATAACGAAAGATGCAGAACGACTTATCATGGAGCAATGTATAGAATGGAAAGAGGATTAGTTCAACTTCCATACGATAGTGCACAAATCCAACTTTATTGGAGGATTGGATATGGACATGGTGTAATGTAACAAATGTGGATGGTATATGAATAACTTCTAATGAAGGGAGGACTGTGCAAACGGTTCTCCCTTTTCGTGTTCATACCCACCAGACATATATCCCCAACTGTATATGCAACCAAGTCCAATAACCTGCCGCCATGCGAGCCAAGAACAGAAGTGATAAATACAGATGTACATCTAGTCTGGAATTTACCTATTCCCTATTTTGAGACTCCAATAAGTATTCCCGATTTTAATACTGGGACACTCCCTAAAATGATACCCTAGTAACATACCTATTATATAACATACCTTATATATGAAAAATGAAGTTCCTGCGGAACTACAATTTTCTGGAACGGGAGTTACAGATAATTCCACTAATCAGATGAATGACAACCAATCAATTCTAACGCTAAAGCAGTATGATATGGTATAAACCAGACAACATTATTTTTAAGAACAGAAAGGAAGCCAAGAAGTATTTTGGAACTAATAAATATTACAAGATTGAACGGGAGAAGAAAGATATAATATTTATAGACGACCACAAATCCATAGCTACTGATGGGGGCAATCAGACAGACATTGATAAGTAAGGATATTATCAGTTTCAAGAAGACACTGAACGCTTATATCTACTCCATTATAAAAATGAACAGCAATTATTATAACGGGGTGTCAGAAATCACCTATCCTAAAATAGCTGGACTGTCAGATATATCAGAGGGCATTATAAAGACACATCTAAGTGAGAAGGATGAGAAGGGGAAGTTTGTTTTTAAGGACAATCCACTATTTCTAGGCTGGGAATATTTCTATGTTAACAGTAAAACCCATATCAGATATAAAATGAATACCAAGCCAGAGAACTATTTCATATTGAGGAATGACTTTATCCTGGATAAGAATCTAACCCCTAAAGAAAAAGACTTCTTGCTAAAGTTCATGGCTATTTGTACTAATAACACACATTACTTAAAAGCAAGCAAACAAGACATTAAAGATAAAATAGGAGTAGGTAAAAACAGCACTGTAATTGACAGCCTCATCAATAAAGGGTATATAGTTCTTATTAATGGATATTATATTGCCAGATGCAAAGACATGCCATTATCCAGAGACTTGGAAAGAGCCAATATCTATCAAATAATAGAGGACTTCTGTATAGGACACGGAGTTATACCACCAGCCTATGACAGAAAGAAAATAAATCTTATTCTTACTAAATACACTACTGTTGGCAAAAGCAACCGTCAAGACTTCAAACAGACACTAATTAAGAAATGCAAGCATATAGAGCAAGGGAATTATCAGTATTTATTAACTGCACTAGGTCTATATAAGAAGGAGATTAAACCATATCCCCAACCAGAAAAATTTGAAATCATATTATAAAGGAAAGCTCCAGACTGGCAGATAAGGTCTGGGGCTTTTTTGTGTCATTCTCACCGCCTCTATCCATATAAGTAATGTTGAGGTGTGACAAGTCAATCCATAGACCGTTGTCATTGGCAAATTTTATCAGTTCTTCCGTTTGCCTTCCCTTATAGCCCTCTGTTGGTTCAGTTTCTCCTGCTGCCTCCTTACATCTTCCAATGATGCAGGCTGCCTGCTCCAAGAGGCTATTGATTGGCGTGTTCGCTCTATCCATTGCTTGTGAAATTCATTGATATAGTCCATAACCGCATAATCATGAGTTTATGCAAATGTAGTCAATTCATCTGGAATTGGCAAGCCAAATGCCCAACTCAAAAATATAGGTACTTAAAATTACACCCCTCCCCCTTTAGTTCTGGGAAGTGTTTCCATATAAGGTACAGAGCTATATAGGGTGGAATTACTGGCAGTAGAAAAATGGCTGGCATGTATATCCGTATCTGGTGTATGTCTCAAGCGCTTCTTTACTATTACCTTTAACTCCCCTCACCGTATCTTTAGGGGAAATGAACACCAGATGCGAAATCACCTTCCAGTCCCAAACGCTTGAAATTCTGTAACAGCCATTACGGGCAAATACAGATTTATTACAGAAATGCACATGCGTACAAGGCTGGGAGGCTTTTTGTTTCTGGTTATCATTCCCTTTCAATTCACTCATTACTAATCATAAATTATCGCTTATGGAAGATTTAAAGGCAATTCTGACGGTTGGTGCAATACTCGTTGTACCGTTCATTGCAGCACCAAAGGTAATGTTTGCCATAGTGCTGTACATTATCGTTTATATGGCATTCAGATGGAGAAATTTCTAATTATCAACTTAATAATTTACAGATTATGGAAGCATTACAGATTATGCCAGTCATGGCACAGAGAAGGAACAGCAATTTAGGAGAATTTGCAGAGGATGCAACGGTAGTTGTGGAAGAGATTACAAAGCCCAGGAAGGTGAACCATTTCATTGAGGCTAATTCCGTGGAGGTAAGTTTGGAGCACTTGAAGAATGACTGTGTGATACCAGTATTCAGCAAGGATAATGAACTTACCATTTCACACAACGCATTCATTGAAACGGTCTGGGAAGCTGCCAGTTCATTCTATAGCGGTGAACGGATAGAGCAACCAGACATAAGGTGCAGCCATGTGATAAAAGGGAGACGTCCAGAAGCCATCAACAAGCCCAAGAACCTGCTGACGGAAGCTGACACGACCCAGTATTATGAAAGGTGCGCTTTTGCCATAGACATACCATCCATCTATGAGGAAGTGTCTGGGAATAGGCTCAACCTTTCCATTGTGGGGGTACGTGCATTGAATAGGGAGAACCTTGCTACCAAGAAAAGTCCAGAATTATTCAGACTGGCGGTATCGTTCAAGAATACCGTATGCTGTAACATGTGCGTGTTTACAGACGGATATAAGGATGATATAAAGGTAATGGGCACAAAGGAACTGTTCAAGGCTACATTGGAACTGCTTAATAATTTCAATGCAGCCAAGAATATCCACATGATGCAGAGTTTAGGCGATACCTGCCTAAATGAGCACCAGTTTGTGACCTTACTTGGCAGGATGCGACTTTATCAGTGCTTGCCACAAGGCTATCAGAAAGCTATCCCCAGAATGCTACTTACTGATACGCAGATAAACAGTGTAGCTAAAGCGTATATCAATGACGATAACTTTGGCAGTCTGGGCAGTGACCTATCCATGTGGAAGTTCTACAACCTGCTTACTGGCAGCAACAAGAGCAGCTATATAGACAGCTTTCTGGATAGAGCCTACAACGCTACAGAACTGGCAACGGGCATTGCATCCGCTCTGCATGGTGATGAAAGATACAGTTGGTTTCTTTCTTAGCTGTATCTGGAATTATATCCTATTACTGATTTCTCAAAACTGGAGATTATGCTACGGAATTTATTCTATGTGTTACTGGCTACTTTGGTATTCTTCATTGCAATGGCATTATTCCCACTTATAGCGGTGGGATATATCCTGCTGCTGGGCTATGCCATTGTTAAAGGATAGCTTAGTATGGAGGGCATCTATATAATAAGGTATAGGTGCTCTTTTTATTTATAAACCTCTTAAATATTAAAAGATATGGTAATAGAAGACAGTCGCGAATACAAGGCAGCGCAAGAACTTGAAAGAGCCTTGAACGATTATAGTTGGAATCCTAAAAGGTTTGCAGAGAGTACGAGGTATTATCACCGTACACTACAGCAAGAACTTATGAGAACCATTGTGGCAATCATTCAAATGGTTGGTGATGAAAGCTATGGTACAGACCTTAGAAATCAAGCCTCACATGAACTTTGCAAAAAGATTATTGAGAGCGGTGCATTGGATGAAGCCTATTTGCCGTTCATATAGGCTTGAACGTAACAAAGGACATCATTAACTTGGTGTCCTTTGTTATTATATTCACTTCTTCACAAAGTGAATGTTTCTTTGATTATCAGCAAGTTGGATATTCCAACTTAAAAATGATATTCACTTTTATTCATTTACATACAAAACTGAACGTTATGAGTTTAAAATATTCAAGCACTACAGCAGATTATCTGCAATGGAGCGAGGCAATGAACTTGATAAGAAAACTGGCTAAAGATGGAAATTACAGAATTTCCCTTCTTGTAGCTCTGGGCTGTTTTACTGGCTTAAGAATATCTGACATTCTGGCTTTACACTGGAAGCAGATACTAAATACCAGTGAATTTACAGTGATAGAGAAAAAGACAGATAAGGTAAGAACTATTAGGATAAACGCCCAACTTGGGCAGCACATTAAAGAGTGCTATGAACAGATAAAGCCTATAGGGATTAACGCACCTATTTTAGTGAGCCAGAAAGGGACTGTTTTCACTATCCAAAGAATCAATGTGATACTGAAAGAGGTGAAAAAGAAGTATAAATTAAAGGTTAAGAACTTTAGTTGTCATTCACTTAGAAAGACTTTTGGCAGGCAAGTTTATAATATGAACAGTGATAATTCAGAGCTTGCCCTAGTAAAACTCATGGAACTGTTCAATCATAGTTCTGTAACCATTACTAAAAGATACTTAGGTTTGAGGCAGGAAGAACTACTAAATACCTATGACTGCCTTAGCTTTTAACACACAAGTTTAGTTCTAATACAAACGCTTTTCGTATATTTGTGCCGTTCCAGTAATGGAATAACATATTTATTTAACGAAAGGCGTTTTGCATTATCCTTGTCTCTAAAGTTCGCCAAAATTTTACACTACGAGGATATGCACAACGCCCATACTTGGCTATATACCTGCTTTCTGGCAGTATATCATAGTCTAGGTGTGGGCAACTTGTGTGTATTTGTAGTGTGGGTGTTTGGCGATACCTAGAGACAGATATGCTGATAGTTCCCACACCTTTCTTGTATGTAGAAATTACATCTTTGGGAACTGGATGTACAATTAAATGCAAGAATTATGAAACACATATCCATACAGTTGTCCCCAACCTTGTTTGTGCTTTGCATGGCAGGTAAAATGTTAAATCCTTTACAAATTCATAGATTAGGCATTTTTATCTAAAAATCTTTGCGCAGGAATGTAAATTAATTAATATCTTTGAAAACAAATAAGAAGGCATTGCATTAGCCTTTTTCATAGAGGCTATTTCAGTCCTCCAGTGTCTTGAATACTATGTGAAACAACTTCTGAAAGGGGACAAGGAAGTAGAAATTAACATTTAGAGGGAAGAGGTTATTTAACTAATCTGTAAATGAGAATTCTATACTAAAGTAGAAATATAATTTATCTAATGAATATATAGTTATATGGCACCAACTTTTCGTTTAAGTCCAGAAAGCCTGCAAATGATTGAGAATATCTGTAATGGCTTTAGAAGATTTGAGAATTATCATATTGTAACAACTGATGATAATTGGAGTACTGGAACATTTCATGTTGATGTTTATCACATGGGACGCTTTTGTTCTAAATATATGTTTTGTCCCACTCTGAATGGTAAAATTGGTTCAATAGCCATATATGGCGTTGGACTACCTGACCATCTAAAAAAAATACAAGCATCTATGAACTGTTTTGGTTTAAGTGTTGCAGAAGTTTCCATAGACAAAGAAGGAATGTCTCCTTATGTGGATGTAGTGCTAGCTCCTTATTAAAGTGTGTATACCTATAATATGATAAATTTTTATTCCTTTCTAATATTTTGATTTGCAGATTGTAATATTCAATTTGTATATTATGGATTAATATTAGTAATGATTGGGTAAAGCTAAGTGATTTTAAACAAATGTAAGTATAAATCTTTATTTTTAATACAATGACAGACTTTTATAAGAATTTAATGAACAGTATCAATTCTGAAAAGGAAAGAAACGCCAAAATGATGGGAGCGTTAAGAATTGAGGATAAAGCTGCAATTTTACAGCTTGTATGCCAATTGATTATTTCTGCGGATGGCGGTATGATAGAAGAAAGGGACGATTGTGTGGTAGATTATGTTCTGAAAGAGTTAGGATATGATACAAACACTAGCTCTGGGGCAACGGACGGCAATTTATTATGGAATCGTGCTACTGAATTCAACCCATTTGAAGCATTCCAAATAGTATCAGAACTTGATAGGGATGTGAAAAATATGGTTAAGACCATATTACTGCAAATTTGTAAAATGGGAGGCAATTTTGTAAATAGAGTGGATATTGCCCAACAGATATTTCAAAGAACAAATATTGAATATTATCCAGTAAACTTGACATTATGATAACACGGGCAGAAGCTCAACAAATAACCGTTTCTTCTTATAATGACTTATGTAACAGGCATGGAGGAACGGTCAGAGGAAATGATACTATCTCTGATATAGTGAATGTTGGATGTCACTACCTCTTGTCCCATTACAAGGATATTGTACAAACTGCTGATAAAGACGAAGTATATGACTTGGTTCCTCTGAACTATAAATATATGGCAGAAGCAAAAATTATAGCAGGGGCAATGAAACAATGGTTGCCAGATTTATTGACTCAACAACATATTGATGGTATTGCTTCCATGATTATCCTCAATATAGGTTGGTCTGGAATGTGGAATTTTTTATGCGATTATTTTAAGCAAGAGCATGATAGAGTAATATGAAAACATTCTTACTGGACAGCTTTAACAGATATAAAAGATTTAGTGAGGAATTGGATGTTAAGACTATATTATGCAATCTTGTTTTATCTCTAAGTTAAACCAGCAAAAAGAAACCGATAACAATGGTTTTCGTTAAGAGCAACTAAAAGGAAGTAACTCTGTTGGTTGCTGACGGAAGCGCAGCTTTTAGCAGCCGTAGAAGGGCATCAGCTTCCCAAGCTGAGGGGTTGCGGGTTCGAATCTTGTACTGTGTATAATGTTTAATTTTAAATGTATTTGATTATGTTAACAGAATTTATCGTAGGTGGGATTATGTTACTGTATATCATGTGGATTGCCAATTCTGGAGATGCGTGATTATGAGGAATTTAAGTGTATATTACATTACTAAGATTTATATTAATCTTAGTAGCAGTATTTTCTTTAATATCTTCTGATGGAGCAAACTTTGTAGGTGTTGCAGGGTGTTTCACTGTTGGCTGCACTGGAGACTGGAAAGGTGAAAATGAGTGATAGGGTGAATGCTGGCAATGGCGTTAGCATTCTGCAACCTTATAGGATTACGGAAAGAAATATCACTATTTTAGTATATCTGGTGTATGTTCTTTTTATATTTCCAAAAATTGAAACAAATTTAATCAATAGAAAATGAAGATACAATTCCTAGTATGCAGTTTATTGACAACTGTTTTATCCTGCCAATCCAAGCAGCAGGCTACAGAAGCAGTTTCCAGTATAGACAGTACATTACAGACCAGTGCTACTGCCATACTGGAAAGCAAGCTGTCTGAACTTAATGCCCAATCTGGGCAGGTAATTGTTATGGAAGTCCAGAGTGGGCAAATAAAGGCTCTGGTTGGACTTGAAAGGAAAGACAGTGCAGACTACCAACCATGCGAGAACTTCTCTGTACAACAGCCTACTGGCTTGATGCAGGGTGTCTCGCTATTGGCTGCACTGGAAACTGGAAAGGTGAAAATGAGTGATAGGGTGAATGTAGGCAATGGCATTTATGTCTGCAAGGGAGATACAGTTTTCGACCATAACTGGCATAGAGGCGGCTATGGTGAAATTACAGTAAAGCAAGGACTGGCTAGCGGTTCAAACATTGCTACAGTCAAGACTATGGAGAATGCTTTTGGTAACAATGCACAAGCATACTTTGATGTATTGTCAAAAATGAGCTATGGCAAGCCAGACAGTATCAATGGCATTCTGCAACCTTATAGGATTACAGAAAAAAATATCACTTGGAACTGCATAGGATATGGACAGTCTGTTTCTCCTATTCAAGTCCTTACATTCTACAATGCTATCGCCAATGATGGGAAAATGGTGCAGCCTCAACTATACAAGGACAGTGTAGTGGTTATCAATCCCCAGATGGCAGATAAGGCTAATATCGACAGCTTGAAACTGGCACTGGCATATAATGTAACAGACGGACTGGGGCAACCTGCCAAGTCAGATAAGACTACCGTAGCAGGAAAACAAGGCACTATCATAGTCTCTACAGATGATGGCAATACGATGTATGCGGTGGAGTTCTGTGGTTACTTCCCTACTGGCAATCCCAAGTATAGTGTTATTGTATCTATTAATAAGACTGGTTTGCCTGCTAGTGGTGGACTGATGGCAGGTGATGTGTTTAGAAAGATAGTTAATAACATCATTGAAAAATAATCATTATGATAAACAAAATAGTATATACAGTAATGGATTGCTACTGGGGACCAAGAGAGCCAATAACAATTACAAGTGATAATAAAAATTTAGAAACACTAATAGATAAATTTAGGCAGTTTCCTGTTACAGCAACTGGTTATACTTATGTAGAACTTTATGATGGAGATAACTTGGTAGAAAAACTTACTTCACAATATTTCTTGAATGAGCAAGAGATTGCTATATATAAAGATTTGAAGAATGATATTTGACTGTTTGGGATATTAATAGGATAATAATATCTTTGGGAAGATAGAAGAATAATCTATTACCTTATGTATATTAAAGAAATAACCTAATGAAAGAGATACAGAACTGCATTGAAAATGTTTCAATCTCTGTATTGATAATGTAGAATAGCATGTAAGAATGGTATAAGTATTAAAATGGATGTGGAAACTTTCAAAAAAACATTATCAGATATTGGAGAAAGGTTTATATATGCTACAGTACGAGGACTAAACTGGTTCTTTGCTCAAATGCTAGTATTGTTTGTATTAGGAACTGTTTCATATATTACTGGAATACTGTTTGTTGATGTGGATTCTATGACTTTAAAATGGTATTGTCTATGGATTCTTCTGGCTTCTAGCATGTTTACATTCGTATATACAATAATGTTCAACTGGTTCTATGAGTTTGTATCAATAAAGCATTTCATTAAAAGTTTTTGGATACCTTATTTGACATATATATTGTTTTGGAGTGTTGCTATAGATGATATACAAAGCAAATTGCTAGCTTATTTAATGCCTTTATATGGTATGTGTTTTGCCTATATCATATGGAAACTGACGAAACGATTTAAGGAATTATCAATAGCATTTTCTCGCATAAAGGAAGTGCTAGGTGAAATAACATTAAGGAAAGCGCTATTTGCCCAAACTCTTGGTGTCTTATTGATAGGATTAATGGAATACTTTAATATTCATCCTATATCTGCTTTGCTTGAAGGAACTGATAAATGGGATTTTACTTCTGAACTTATTTGGATGCTACTGGTTGTGTGTCCTGCAATATATGCCATATATCATAAAGTCAAGAAAGTATGGTTGCCAATATCTATAGCTGTGTTTCCTTTCATTTTGATAGGAGTATTGGCTATGGTTATATTTGTAAAGGATTCTGTTTAATTACAAAAAAATAAATGAGACTTGATATTGTCAAATACTCTACAGATTGGAAAACTGCATATCTCATTTGGATAGTATGCAGTTGGTTGCTTACTAATAAACCGTCATCCAACTATTACGGTTATCTATTTGAGGAATACGAGTTGGCATGGTGGATTATTGGTTGTATTATCACACTGATTGCGGTCTGGCATTTATACAAAAGAAACTGGATGCAGGCAACCTTATTGTTTTTGCTATTTGCAGTGCCTAAGTTCCTTGTGTATATAGGTAATATGGAAATAGTAAGTGAATCCATCTTTGAAGTATTGGGTATATGAAATATCTAAAACAGATAGAATATTCTATACTGGCTGCCATGACATTCAGTTTGATTAGAACTTTTGTTCACAGTCTGATAAGCGAACAGAATAGATACAGTCGTATATACCAAGCTGTTTTTAAGAGACGGTTAGACTATATTGACAACCTTGAAACTTGGATTTGTGCTGCTAGTATGATGATACTTCTTGTACCATTGATTTACAAATTGGTAAATAAGGAATGGAAGGATGCAGGGGTGCTACTGTTATTTTCATTGCTACTTATACCGTGGGTATTTAATACCTACTGCATTAAATAAAAAAATATGGGGGAATTAAAGCAATATGAGTGTTCTAAATGTGGCTACACAACACCAGTACTGCATTTTGGTTGTGGGTTCAGAGACTATTACGAAGTTTATGTTTGTAAGACTTGTCAAACAATACAGAGTTCTTTGGTTGCAACAGAGGATTGTATGTCTGAGTTTGATGAAGAAAGTGAACTTGATAATGTTAACCTAGTAACAGTCTATGGTGAGGATTACAACAATAAGGAATTGGTAGAATATAGCAAAAGAGAGAAAGCTAAAAAGTGCAATCACTGTTCATCACAAGTTATTTCTGAAATTCCGTATCAAATAGAAATAGACTTTCAGAATATGACAGATGTTGACAAGAGATTACCACACATGAAGTACTATACAACTTCAAAAGACATTGTTAGAATGATAAGAAGAGGTAAGAAGCAAATTATTCATTGTAATGATTGTAACAATGATGTGACTTATAATAGTTTTGTGGATGATTTTAATATCAAATGTGTTCATTGTGGTAGTATTCAATTAGAAGTTTGGGATGAAAAGCATTGTCCTAAATGTGGTGAAAAAATGGTATGGGGTGGAGACTGGGGAAGGAATATACTTGAAGCATTTTGGGATTAATATTAACAGATAAATATCTCATATATCCATTAATAGGAACTACACTAATAGGAGGAATGAATTATGATAGAAATGAGTAGTAGTGAGTATGATGAACTGCTTAACGACCTTTATGCTAAGGTTGAAGCAGGAGAGATAACTGAAGAAGAAGCTTGTAAGAAGATGTGGAGTGTAGATAAGATATGGATGGCCCCAGACATTCGTATACCGCACGATATACCAGATGATTATATACAACCTAGTAACAATACTTAACATTACTGCATTTGTTTAACTACTTACTAATTTGATGCTAAAGTTTATCGTTTAGGTGGCTTGTTAGGTACACGACATAAATTATAACCACGAACCTTAAACACCTTCCAAGCTTGATGATTTTTAAAACGGTCATTACACTCCTTACAGATAGGAGTAATACACTTGGTATAAATAAGTCTACCTTCAGTATCTAGTGGTCCATATTCAGCAAGTACATGCCCACCAACAGCAGGGTTGTCATTAGTAAATGAGTTCTTACAGCAAGGACATATAGTAATGAATCTTGTAAATATATTGGTTCTATGACAGTAGTCTATCCACGACTTATAACCATATTTACACGCTTCATCGTCAGCAACAGCTTGTAAACATATTATCTCCTTTAAAATACCCGTAACCAATAAAACGCCCATAACTAGCAACTTTAATGAAATTCTACTACAAAGATAAGAATTAAACTAATATCTCATAACTATAAATAAACTAATATGAATAGTAATCAATCAGAGAATAAAGAACCAGACTTCTTCACTCCTAATGCTCCAATTAAATACGCAATGGCAGGAGGAAGAGGAGTAATGATAGGTTGCGGAATTATGACAACCTTATATGTCATAGGCGTAATTGTAGGGTTGTGTTTGTGCTATGGTTGGAGTAGCCTTTTTCTACCTTTCCTGCCATTTATCATCATAGGTGTTATGGTGGAATTTCCATGCTGTATATGGAAAGGCTTTAAGAAGTTCTACAATCTGGGATATGATAAGGAACGTAGAATATAAAAATGTTTTTCTCATGTTAGACTGATAAATAGGTAAAACAATGAGATATATGAGAAAGAAACTAATTATTGAATATCTTTTTGTTTTGTTAAATAATTTCGTAAATTTGTAATAATGCAGTAAGATTACTATATTTGCCAAAAAGATAAGATGCAAGTGTATGGTTAGAATGTCGTCAAAAGAAGATTTAAATGTTCCTACCTATCTGATTGAGCATTTATTGGCTATCATTAAGATTACTAATGAATCCCCCAATTTATTGCAAACGCAAGCGGACTGTTCAACCATTTTTGAGACGATTGAAGATGTGAGAGCATATATTTGTAAATGTGCTCAAGAATATGAAATCATAGAAGAGTTTACTTCTAAAAAATTTGAGGACTTAATTAATTGTTTTGATTTCCTTATTTGTGACCATAAACTAATTCGTCTCTGTAATTTATTGTTGTTATTTAAAAAGGCACAAGAGATTAAACTCGTATCTGATACCAATGAGCGTAAAACCTTAGAAGCTGACGAGCAGAAAATTATAGAAACAGCTATACAGAACGAATTATTTGAGCACTTGAAGATAAGCCATAAGTTGGAAGAATATGCCCCATTAATAGTCTGGAACCGTTCCAATCCTCCCACCAGTTTTATTTATGAGAAAAAGGAGGGTATATACACCTATGCTGCTAGTAATCCACGACCTATTTCTATTGACAAAAGTGCTCTTAAGCAAATGAAGAATAAAGAGGCTGAAATTTTAAAATCGCAAACTTACATTACTAACCACTTATATAAAAGATTGATACAAAAAGGATTTGTTCTTCCTTCTCCATCACGTACAAAACTAAAGACTAAACCTGCATGTTTCATTTATGATACTTTGATGTTTTTGGGGTATTTCTCTAATGATTATTCCATTATGAATAACAAATATCGAATCAATAAGGCTAAGAGAGACCGTATAAAAGAGATTATAATATTCACAAAATGAAGGTTATCCAATCCATTTAAAATTGGGGGAATCATTAACACGACATCTCATGTTATCCCCCCCTAGGACAAATTCTTATGTCCCGTTTTTTATCGACCTTTGCCACCAGAAAGGAACGAGAGTAGAAATGTTTCTACTGGGATGTCCTATTTTTATTATGAACCAAAAAAATGAGCTGGCACTTCAAGTTTTAACACTAGCGGTGCTAGCCAGTAAAGGACTCAAGATAGCTAGGCTATCAGGTAATCGTAACTTTGACGAAAAGGTGGTTAAAGCCAAAATGAAGTCCATGAAGGCAAATGGAATGTTAGTTCCTGCTATCATAGTGTATGCAACGAAGGTTATAGAAGCCGGATTGGAAATTGTAGATTTTGAAACGGGAGAAATCATTAGCGCAGCTGATGCAGCCCGGTACGTTGTGTTAGTGGATGCAAACCACCGTTACAAAGGTCATCTGAATCTTCTGGAAGCTAACAAGGACTTAAAAGATGAAGAAAAGTACAAAGGTGAGTTCTATCTTATCTTTGCTTTGAATGAAGAAATTGCAATCTCGAGAATGTTTTCAGAAATTAACATTTGTACAAATCCCTGGAAGGGAGGCGACTTTCCTAAGGGGGCTAAAATGGCGTGCAAAGAGAAACTTCCGCTACTTGATTTTATCGTGAAGCTTACTGAACAAGGTTATCCATTACCAACTGCCTCAAAATGGGGAACGTTTAAAGCGAGTATTACTAAAGAGATAATGGCAGATGCAATGGCAGGTAAGATAAGTGATAAATTACGGAAAACTAATGGATTGGAAAGAGGTGAGAAATTATTAAAAGCAGCAGCAGAACACCTCTCTAAAGAGGTTCTCAAAAGTCGAACTCTCGTTGATTGGGTTATCAATAAATACGATGAAGCAGACGATGAACAAAAAGTTAGTGTGATTGACAATCTGTTTGCCTTCTTTTCAAGTTTGAGCAAAGAGAAAGCAGAGCAGATAGAGAAAGCCAAAGGACAACGAGGTGGCGATACCAAAGAGACCATTATAAATCGTCTTCTTAACAAATTCTACGAGCAGTTCACGCAATCTCAAAGAACTTCTACTGATGAGTAAAATTAAAAGCCAGTTATCGAGATGATAGCTGGCTTTTTTATCTCTATTACAAGTGATGCCAGGAAATTATATCGTGAACCAACTAGTCATTGTTATGTTGGAAGAATGTCGTATAGAATATTCTGATAGGATAAATGTTTTATTTTAATTGCTTTCTTTTCTTAAATAATTGGCTGTTATGGCTAGAAGATGTATTTTTGTAGCGGTTGAGGTGAGATATTTGTTACGGAATTTAATAACCATATGTTTAATCGCTTGGTAATCAGTATGGGTAATAAAGATAGCTTGTTTTTATTACTTTTGTCGCATTGACAAGCGAAATATTTCCTAAGATGCGCAAAGTTTACTACATTTATAATCCCCAGACGCAGACGTACGACCGTATTTATCCTACCGTGAGGCAGCGGGCGCTGAGCATTCTCCGCCGTTTGTTCATCGGTATGGGGCTGGGTGCGGGCAGTTTCATCGTATTGCTGCTTATCTTCGGCTCTCCGTCGGAGAAGGAGTTGCGAAAGGAGAACAGCAAACTGCAGGCGCAGTACAACGTCCTCTCCCGCCGGCTGGACGAGGCTATGGGAGTGCTGCAAGACATACAGCAGCGTGATGACAATCTGTACCGGGTGATTTTCATGGCCGACCCTATTCCTTCTGCCATCCGTCAGGCTGGATACGGCGGTACCAACCGCTATGAGCATCTGATGGATATGGCTAACTCCGACTTGGTTATCAATACCACGCAGAAAATGGATATGATTAGCAAGCAACTCTATATCCAGTCCCGCTCCTTTGACGATGTGGTGGAGATGTGCAAGAATCATGATGAAATGCTGCGCTGCATTCCTGCCATACAGCCGGTTTCCAATAAAGACCTCCGTAAGACCGCTTCGGGTTACGGTACGCGTATCGACCCCATTTATGGTACCAGCAAGTTCCATGAGGGTATGGACTTTTCGGCTCCCCAGGGCACGGATGTCTATGCCACGGGAGATGGCACCGTGGTGCAGATGGGCTGGCAATCGGGCTATGGCAACAGAATTGTGATAGACCACGGCTTCGGTTATCAGACGGTGTATGCACACTTGCGCGATTTCCGGACGAAGTTGGGCAAGAAAGTGGTACGTGGTGAGGTCATTGGCGGGGTAGGCAGTACGGGCAAGAGTACTGGTCCGCACTTGCACTACGAAGTACACGTCAAGGGAAAAGTTGTGAATCCCGTCAACTACTACTTCATGGATCTCAGTGCCGAGGATTATGACCGCATGATACAGATTGCGGCGAACCATGGTAAGGTGCTTGATTGACGGATGATTTATAGAGAAAGGATTACATCATGCTGAATACAGATAAGAATTTAAAGTTATATTACTCCATCAGCGAGGTGGCTGCCATGTTCGATGTCAACGAATCACTGCTCCGTTTCTGGGAAAAGGAGTTTCCGCAACTCAATCCGAAGAAGGGGGGGCGGGGAATACGCCAGTACCGTAAGGAGGACATTGAGACAGTGAAACTTATCTATCATCTGGTGAAGGAGCGCGGAATGACCTTGCCCGGCGCCCGCCAACGGATGAAAGACAATAAAGAAGCTACGATACGCAACTTTGAAATCGTAGATCGCCTGAGAGCTATCCGCGAAGAACTGGTAGGCATGAAACTGGCATTGGATGAGTTTACTTACGAGGATGTGGAGAGCTTGAAGGAAAATATTCAAGGACTGAAGTAGAATAAATACCACTCCGTTTATTCCTCTACTCTCGTCACTTGTTTTATATTCTGTATCTGCTTCAGGTTATTGCAGATAGTGCGCACGTCGTCCACATCGTGTACATAGAGTTGTATCTTTCCTTCGAAGATACCGTCGTTGGTTTCGATGGTCAGTTTACGGATATTCACGTTGAGCTGGCGGGAGATGACTTGAGTTACTTCGTTCAGCAATCCCATGCTGTCTATACCTTTTATATATATGGTGACGAGGAACGACAAATCCTTGTGAGTGTCCCACTCGGTGGCGATGATACGGTTTCCGTAGCTACTCTTAAGGCGGGTGGCAACGGGGCATTGGCGCTTGTGGATGACAACACGGTTTTGCTCGTCGATGTATCCCAGTACGTCGTCACCCGGAATGGGATGGCAACAGTCGGCCATAATATAGTTCTTTGAGATGGTCTCTTCCGTCAGCTTCAGAATCTGCTTAGTGTTGATTTTCTCTTGCGGTGTTTTCTCTTCCGGTTGTTCTTTGGCATCCTTGTTGTCCTTGTTACCGAAGGAGAAGGTCAGGAACTTCTTCCAGTTGCTGTTCTGCTTTTCCTTGAACACGTTCTTGTCGGCATCGCCCAGCACAACCCGTTTGTTGCCGATGGCAACGAGCAGCTCGTCGCGGGTGTGGAAGCCGTGCAGCCTGGTCAGCTTGTCCAGAGCAGCATCATCCATACGTATATCCTCGTTTTTGAAGAATTCGTTCAGTATGGTTTCACCTTCTTTCTGATAGGTTTTCGCCTCTTTGCGCAGGATGGCGGCAATCTTGGCGCGGGCGCGGGCGGTGGTGGCATACACTTCCCACTCCGGCTGCACGCGTTGCGATTTGGAGGTCAATATCTCTACCTGGTCACCGCTTTGCAGTTTGTGGCTTAGGGGAACCAGTTTGTGGTTTACCTTGGCGCCGATGCAGTGGCTGCCGATGTCGGTATGCAAGGAGAAGGCAAAGTCCAGTGCCGTAGAGTTCTGCGGCATGGTCTTGAGGTCGCCTTTCGGGGTGAAGACGAAAATTTCCGATGCAAACAAGTTCAGTTTGATGGTATCGAGAAAATCGATGGCGTCCGGTTGTGGGTCATCCAGAATTTCCTTGATGGTACGCAACCATTTCTCCAGTTCGCCTTCATCTTCGCTGCCTCCGCCTTCTTTGTATTTCCAGTGGGCGGCAAAGCCTTGTTCGGCAACGTCATTCATGCGTTCACTGCGGATTTGTACTTCAATCCATTGCCCGTTGTTACCCATAAGGGTGACGTGCAGGGCTTGGTAGCCGTTGGCTTTGGGATGGCTCACCCAGTCGCGCAGGCGGTCAGGGTGGGGCTTGTATATCTTGGATATGGAGACGTAAATGTCGAAGCAGTCGTTTAGCTCTTCCTCTATATTGCGGGGCTCGAAGATGATGCGGACAGCAAGCAAATCATAGATTTCCTCGAAGGGGACATGCTTGGTCTGCATTTTGTTCCAGATGGAGTAGATGGACTTTACACGGGCAAGGATACGGTATTTCAGTCCCATTTTGTCCAGTTGCGCCCGTATCGGAGCGGTGAACTCATTGAATACCTTGTCGCGCTCCACGGCGGTGGCTTCCAGTTTCTCTTCTATCTCGTGGTACTCTTCCGGATGTTCGTACTTGAAGCTCAGGTTTTCCAGTTCTGTCTTGATTTTGTACAAGCCGAGGCGGTTGGCGAGCGGGGCATAAATATAGAGTGTTTCGCCTGCAATCTTGAACTGCTTGTTGGGCAGCATGGAGCCGAGTGTACGCATGTTATGCAGACGGTCGGCTATCTTGATGAGGATAACCCGGATATCGTCGGACATGGTGAGCAGCAGCTTCTTGAAGTTCTCTGCCTGCGCCGAGGCACGGTCGCCGAAGATACCGCCGGAAATCTTTGTCAGCCCGTCTACAATCTGGGCGATTTTGGGACCGAAGATGTTTTCAATATCCTCTACGGTGTAGTCGGTGTCCTCCACCACATCATGCAGCAATGCCGAGCATATGGAAGTAGACCCCAGTCCTATCTCATTACAGACAATCTTTGCCACAGCAATGGGGTGCATGATGTAGGGCTCGCCGGAACGACGCTTGATGCCCTTATGCGCCTGGTTGGCAAAGTTGAATGCTTTGGTTATTATTTCGACGCGCTTGCGGTGCTTGGTGGCCAAATAGTCGTTCAACAGTTCTTGGAATGCCTGTTCGATCATTTCCTCTTCGGCTTTTTCCTTTTCCTTCTGACTTATATTTTCTTCCATATACTGCTTTCTCCTTTCTTCACTTCACTTTTTGCAAAAATAAGCAATTTTCAACACCGGGCAAGCGTTTATGTCTTTATTTATAAATCTTCAAGCGCTTTCCTGCGGAGATTCTGGTACTGCGCAATCCATTCCAACTTTTTAACTGATTGACAGTGACGCCGTATTTCCGTGCAATGCTGCCGAGATTCTCGCCACTGCGTATCTTGTGGTAGGTGACATTCCCCGTAGCGGTACTGCCTTTGCTGCTACGTGCCGTCGAGCGTGTATTGGAAACGGCCACGACTCTGCGGTTCTTGAACAGCTCGTTACTGCGGTGGGCATAGATGGTGTCTTGCTTGTCAATGAAGGCACTGATGTAGTTGATGGGGAGGCGTAGCGTCTGCGGCTTGCTCTCTCCGGGGATGATGCTTTTCTTGAATTGGGGATTTAGGCTCTTTATCTGGTCCAGGCTGATGCCGCATAGGTCGGAAATCTGCTCGAAATGAAGGTTACGGCTTACTTGCACCGTATCGGTTGCTTCCGGAATGTCGGTTTCCATGGGGCAGATGTTGTGCTTGCAGTAGTAGGTCATTACGTAGTTGGCGGCAATGAAGGCGGGCACGTAGCCGCGTGTCTCTTTGGGCAGATAGTTGTAGATTTCCCAATAATCGGTTTTCCCTCCCGAGCGGCGGATGGCTTTGTTGATGGTGCCCGGACCGCAGTTGTAGGCGGCAATCACCAGGTTCCAGTCTTTGTAAATGTCATACATGTCCTTCAGGTAGCGTGCTGCCGCCCAGGTCACCTTTATCGGGTCACGGCGTTCGTCTACGAGGCTGTTGCTTTCCAGTCCGTATATCTTTCCGGTGGCGAGCATAAACTGCCATAGTCCGCAGGCTCCCGCGCGGGATACGGCAGAAGGGTTGAGAGCGGATTCTATGATGGGCAGGTATTTCAGCTCGAGCGGCAGGCCGTAGGCATCCAGCGCTTCTTCGAAGATGGGCATATAGAAGTTGCAGGCGCTCAGCATGAAGGCAACCTGGTTGCGCAGACGTCCGGCATACATGTCGATGAACTTGCGCACAATCTCGTTGTATGGCATTTCCATGACGGTCGGCATGCGCGACAACCGGTCTATGTATACAGAGTCACTGAACATCGGGTTTACGGTAGAGGTGCTGCAGTCTTTTCCCAAGTCTATGTAATTCTTGGCTTTCCAGTCATTGAGCAGGCTGTCCAGCGGATAGGTCATGCTTTTGGGCAGCTCGATGGATTCCTGGCGTTCCGTGCCGTTTTCGCGGATAAGCACTTCCACGCTTTCTTGCGCATGCATGGCCGGAGCGGTGAAGAGGGCACAAAACAGAAGCGAGGAACCGAGAATAATTCTTTTCATATATATGGCCTTGTGTGTCATTAGGTAATAATTTATGCTTTAATTTTCGTTTTTAGAATCGGAAACTGCATTGCACGCCGACGTTCTTATTAGAGGAACCAGTCATCTGGCTGTTGATTATGGCAGGTTCCACTTTCATGCTGAGGTCGGGGGTGATGTCAAAGTTGGACAGCTCTGCGTCTACGTATGCGTCGACAACAGACAGCAGGTATACACCGATAAAGGCGAAGATGCTCAAGTCGCGGTATCGTCGGAAGGTATCCTTACGCTTCCGTAGTGTCTCCGTCAGCTGGCTTTCGGTATAGTTATAGTTGGGAGGCAGCAGGTCGGTAATGGTACTGGAGTTGAAATTACCATTTACGGCATCCTTGTAGGCGGCCGAATAGTCCTTATACATCTTGCTGTTCCACGTAAGGGCATAGGCACAACCGGCAAATCCTCCATAGAAGATGGGCAGTTTCCAATACTTGCGGTTGTAAATTTGTCCACCGCCGGGAATGACGAGGGCAAGCCAGGTGGCTTTTGTGGGATTAGGTACCCACCTTTTGGGGTCGATGGCCTTTTGCAGACTGTCTGTAGGCACGGGCTGTTCCTTCAGGTCGGGGCTGGCAGTCATTTCCAGCATCTTCCGCTTGTTTTCGGCTGCAAGACTGTCGGCAACAGTGAGGCTGTCCCGGTTCACCACGGTGTTGAGTGTATCGGTCTGATGCCGCTGCGCACGCTTGGAAGCGGCACGTGGACGGTCCTGACCATACATAGCAATCCCTGCCATCTGTAAAAAACAGAGCAGCAGGGCAATGGCTAACTGATATATTCTTCCTTTTTTCCTCATTTATTTCTTCAGCGTATCAAGAATGCCGATGATACGTTCCAATTCTTCTTCGTTATTGAACGGGATACTGATTTTACCTTTTCCTTTCTCCGAGCAGGTTAGCTGCACCTTGGTACTGAAAAAGCCCGAGAGCTGTTGTTTCAGCATATTGAATTCTTCGGGCAGTTTGGCGCGCTTGGGGGCAATCTTACGACCACCGCTCTTCACGCTTTCGCCTTCACTCAGTGACTTTACGATTTCTTCCACTTTGCGTACGGAATACCCGTGCTCCAGGATTTCTTCGAAAATCTTCACTTGCAGTTTGGGATCGCCAAGCGTTACCAAAGCGCGGGCATGTCCCATGTCTATCTGCTTGTTCTGCAGTCCCATCTGGACGGGGGCGGGCAGTTTGAGCAGGCGCAGGTAGTTGGCAATGGTGGTACGCTTCTTACCAACGCGTTCGCTGAGGCGTTCCTGCGTCAGTCCGTATTGTTCCAACAGATGCTGGTAAGCGAGGGCTATTTCTACGGAGTTCAAGTCTTCGCGCTGTATGTTTTCGATGAGCGCCATTTCCATGACGTTCTCGTCATCTGCAGTGCGGATATAGGCAGGGATGCTTGTCAGTCCGGCAAGCTGCGAAGCACGGAAACGACGCTCGCCGGCGATAATCTGGTATTCGTCGTCGCTAAGCTTGCGCAGGGTGATGGGCTGTATGATGCCGATTTCGGAGATGGAATCGGCTAACTCCTGCAACGCAACCGGGTCGAATTCATGACGGGGCTGGTTGGGATTGACCGTAATCTTCGACAGCTCTATCTCATTGATAGAGGAGGAGCCTTCGGTCTTTACTTCATCCATGGAGAAGAGGGCGTCTAGCCCGCGTCCTAATGCATTTCTTTGTGCCATCTGTTTATTTACTATTTGACGATTTACAATTTAACCATACGGGATGATTTGTTTGTGCATTGTAAATATGGTATTTATCACTAATCATTAATCACTAACCACTATAATCACTTCTTTTCGTTTCTGCTTATCAATTCCTTGGCAAGTGCCATGTGGTTTTTGGCTCCGGTTGAGTCTGCGTCATAGAGAATGGTGGGCAGGCCGTAGCTGGGAGCTTCGCTCAGTTTCACATTGCGCTGGATGACGGTGTTGAATACCAATTCCTGGAAGTGGCGTTTCACTTCATCGTAAATCTGGTTGGCCTGGCGCAGGCGCGAGTCGTACATCGTCAGCAGGAAGCCTTCGATTTCGAGGGCAGGGTTCAGCTTGGACTTGATGATTTTAATGGTATTCAGCAATTTGCTGATGCCTTCCAGTGCAAAATATTCCGCTTGTACGGGGATGATTACCGAATCGGCGGCAGTCAGTGCGTTGACCGTAATCAGACCCAAAGACGGGGAACAGTCTATCAAGATATAATCAAACTCATTCTTCAGCGGAGCGAGTACTTCTTTCAGTATCTTTTCGCGGTTTTTCAGATTGAGCATCTCTATTTCGGCACCTACCAGATTGATGTGGGAGGAGATTACCTTCAGTGTGTCTATCTCCGTGTCATGAAGGGCCTCGCGTACGTCTGCACGGTCAATAATGCACTCGTAGATAGTACATTCCGACTGCTTGATGTCCACACCCAATCCTGAGGAGGCATTGGCCTGCGGGTCGGCATCTACAACGAGCACTTTCTTTTCAAGCGTGGCGAGTGAGGCTGCGAGGTTGATTGTCGTCGTAGTCTTGCCTACACCACCCTTTTGGTTAGCCATAGCAATTATTTTTCCCATAATCTCAATATTTATTGGCAGCGAAATAAGTGATAATTCCGGATAGCGCCTACAAATTTGGAGAAAGATTGCAAAAACGGTTGATAAGTCGGCTGTTTTGTTAATAACTCACAGACGTTTACCGCTGTTTTTCTTCTTGTAAATTGCGCGTAAAGCGTTCTTTCTCTGTTTAGTGGGCAAATATACGTATTTATCTTGAAATGAAGCTGATTTTTTGTCTCGCTTGCAGAAGATTAAGATTTGTAAACCAATGGAAGACATTGGCTTGGACTATTCTCTCTACTTGCATGAGATGTACATCTCGTGTTGTTTGAAACGTGCATCTCATGTTGCTCGAGATGTACATCTCATGCAGATGGACTACCGTGTGGAAGATGGTCGGGGGATAAGTTGTTCCCGGGCAGAAGGAGAGGAGCTGGTGTCAGACCAAGGCTTTGACGAACTCCCAGCAGAAGTACGCACACATCACACATTTCACTACTGTGCCCAGCAAGAATCCAAGCAGCGAGCCCAGCCCCGATTTCAAGGCCTGGTCTGTCTTGCTGCCTCCCATCAGTTCGCCGGCAAAGGCTCCGAGAAAGGGGCCGAGGATGATGCCCCAAGGCATGAAGAACAACCCTACGATGGTGCCTATGAGGCAGCCGCGCGTTCCCCACCGACTGCCTCCGCTGTATTTGCTGCCCAGCATCGGGACGAAATAATCCAGTATCTGTACAAGGACGACTGCTGCCAGCCATAAAAGTAACTGCGTGGTGGAAAACTGCGCCTTGTCCGTGAAATGTAGAAGCAACAAGCCTGCATAGGCTACGGGCGGTCCCGGAATCATAGGCAGGATGCAGCCTGCCAATCCGACAATCAGGCAGAGGATGCCCAAGATGATGAGAAGAATGTCCATAGGTGTATCGTTTCTGTTGGTGAAGATGACAGCGGTTGTTCCCTGCTACTCGAATCGGTTGTATATGACAATGGGGCGGGAGCGGCGTGTGCTCATCGACGGGAACCATATATCGTCGGCTGTGAGGCCGCATTGCTTGATGGCTTCGGCGCAGTATTCCAGTCATCCGAAGTCGGCATCGACATTGTTTGTACCGAATGTGAGTTTGATTCCACGTGCTTTGGCGCGACGGATAATCTCGAAACTGGGAATCCGGTAGCGTGCATTGATTTCCAGAGCGATTCCATGTTGTTGCAATACATTCAATACGCGTTCAATGCGTCCGTCCGTCCAGTACTTGTCGTAATCATGCGCCATAGTATCGGGCAAGAAGGTAGGGTTGGCATAAATGTCGGCTGGCTCGTTGGTCAGAATCAGGACTGTTTGGTCGACAAGGTGGTCCATATACTGTTCAAGCGTAATGTCATCAAAGAGTGCTTCTTCGGCCCGGTAGATGCGCGAATTACGTCCCTTGTGGTCTATGATGGTCATGGCGTCGGTAAACAGGTAATCGAAAATCCCCAAAGCTTCCTGCGAGAAAGTTGCCGTCCATTTGCGTCCCTCACCTTGTACACCGCACAGGAATGGCATCCCTTTTACTTCATTAAAATAGTCGTACACTTCTTTGTCATCGGCCAGCATACGTCCTACGCCTCCTTCTCCGGCATTGGGGGCGACACCATAGTTGATACCGTAATTCATGGACATGGCGTGTGCCATTTCCTTCGTCAGCCCTCCTTTCAAGTGAACGTGATAGTCTATAACTGGGAAATCGTGCTGCTGTAGCCTGATTATCTCATCCGTGCGCTCGTCTACCGGAGCAAGCGTGTCGGCTTCGTTGCGTGCCTCCTTGGCAAGCCGTTCGATGGCGAGATTCCGGAATGACACTTCGCCGTGTATGCCTTGCAGGGCAATGGAACCTTGACTCAGCAGTTGCCGGGCGTGCTCCTCTGTGCGATATGGGTGTCCGGGTTCGGTATAACAAACAACTTCGGTTCCGTTAATGCAGACAATGATGTTTTGTCCGCGTACGGTTATCTCGAAGTCAAACCATTCTCCATCTTTTGCGAGTGAGCGATAGAGGTTGCGCACCGAGGCGAGTGAGCCGCTCTTGCGTGTGCCGTCGATGTCTCCGTTACGGAATATCACTTCATAACCGGACTCGCCGTCCGTATGAAAGAGGAGGCCTGCTTCGGAGCCGGGTTGTGTGAGGGCTTCTCCGGTGAGTCGGAAATTTTGGTATTCTTTGTCGTTGAAGAGCTTCCGGCCTTCTGCAATGACCGGGTCTGCCGTGTGAAGCGTAGATGTCCCGTCATTCCATTGGTCAAGTGGCTCGGGAGAACTGCTCCTGCCACAGCTTGTCAGGGTTGTTAGAAACAGAATAATTGCGGCAGCTGCCGTCTCGATGCGTGCAGCAATGGTAGAATGGCAAGAAGTGTTCATTATAGCATGGATTTTATGAATGATTATATTCCAATTATTGTCGGTACAAAGTTAGCCTTTTCTGAAAATATCTTTGAATACAAAAGAATTATTATCTTTGTAGTATTCTGTTTAAAGCCTTTTTAGCTACTTTTGCACGATAATAAAAAAGAAAGTTATGGAAAATCAGAGACCTTTGATATTGATTTCCAATGATGACGGCATCATTGCGAAAGGTATTAGCGAGTTAATCAAATTCCTCCGTCCGCTGGGCGAGATTGTGGTAATGGCGCCGGATGCACCTCGCTCTGGAAGTGCGTGTGCGCTGACTGTAACGGAACCTATCCACTACCAGTTGGTCCGTAAGGATGTTGGGCTGACGGTATACAAGTGTTCCGGTACGCCGACCGATTGTGTGAAGCTGGCTTTTCATACGGTGCTCGACCGCAAGCCCGACTTGGTGGTAGGCGGCATCAACCACGGCGACAATTCTTCTGTAAACCTGCATTATTCCGGTACGATGGGCGTTGTGATAGAGGGATGCCTGAAAGGAGTGCCTTCCATCGGATTCTCCCTTTGCAACCATGAGCCGAACGCTGATTTTGAACCTGCAGGTCCTTACATCCGCGAGATAGCCCGGCTGGTATTGGAGAAAGGACTCCCTCCGTTGACATGCCTCAATGTCAACTTCCCCGATACCAAAGAATTGAAGGGTGTGAAGATTTGCGAACAAACCAAGGGGCAATGGACCAATGAATGGGAAAACTTTGCCCATAGAGGAGATGCCCATTACTACTGGCTGACCGGCGAGTTTGAGAACAACGATGCCGAAAATGAGAAGAATGACCATTGGGCGCTTGATAACGGTTATGTGGCAATCACCCCGACCACGGTGGATGCAACGGCATACGGCTTGATTGATGAACTGAAAGCATGGTTCTGAATTAATTGACAATTATCAATTGATATGAAGTATTACTTGATTGTCGGTGAAGCTTCCGGCGACCTGCATGCCTCCCATCTGATGGCTGCATTGAAGGAGGAGGACTCGCAAGCGGAGTTCCGTTTCTTCGGAGGCGACCTCATGGCTGCAGTGGGCGGTGTGATGGTGAAGCATTACAAAGAGTTGGCGTATATGGGGTTCATTCCCGTACTGCTGCATCTGCGCACCATCTTTGCCAATATGAAGCGCTGCAAGGAGGACATTGTTACGTGGCAGCCGGATGTGCTGATTTTGGTGGACTATCCGGGCTTTAATCTGGATATAGCCAAGTTTGTCCATGCCAACACAAGGATTCCTGTCTTTTATTATATTTCTCCCAAGATTTGGGCATGGAAGGAATACCGCATCAAGAATATTAAACGGGATGTGGATGAGCTGTTCTCCATCCTACCGTTCGAGGTGGAGTTTTTTGAAGGGAAGCACGGGTATCCGATACATTATGTCGGCAATCCGACAGTGGATGAAGTGACGGCTTTTCTTGCTTCCAGCTCAGAGACATTCGACGACTTTGTCCGGGCAAACGGACTTTCGGCCAAACCCGTTATTGCTCTGCTGGCTGGTAGCCGCAAGCAGGAAATCAAGGACAATCTGCCCGACATGCTTCGTGCGGCAGCTTCTTTTCCCGATTATCAACTGGTGCTGGCCGGTGCTCCGGGTATTTCCCCCGAGTATTACAAACGTTATGTGGGTGGGGTGGACGTGAAGATTATCTTCAACAAGACATTCCCTTTGTTGAGGCAGGCAGAGGCTGCACTGGTCACTTCGGGGACGGCAACGCTGGAAACAGCTCTGTTTCGTGTGCCGCAAGCGGTATGTTACCATACTCCGATAGGGAAGGTTATCGCTTTCCTGAAACGGCATATACTGAAAGTGAAGTACATTTCCCTGGTCAATCTCATAGCCAACCGGGAGGTGGTGAAAGAGCTGGTTGCAGATACCATGACGGTAGAGCAGGTACGCTCGGAGCTGAACCGCATTTTGTACGATAAGGAATACCGCCGTCAGATGCTCGAGGGATATGAGTATATGGCATCCTGTCTGGGAGAGGCAGGGGCACCCAAACATGCTGCCCGCGAGATGGTGGCATTACTGAGGAGGAGGGAAGAATAATCGAAAAATTAAGAATTTGTTAAAATGGGAAAAGCCGGTGCAGTAAATGCCCGGCTTTTGTATTTTCTATATAGAAACAAATGAAAAGGACTTTGATTATGAAAAAGCTACATTGGTTATTTATGGCAATATGTTTGGCAGTGATGCCCGCTTTGCAATCATGTGATGATAACGACGGATATTCTTTGGGTGATTTTACCCCGCCTTTGTGGGCCACTGTGCGTGTTACGGGAAATGCCTTTTATTTAAACTGCGATGTTTGGGGGACGCTCTGGCCGGTGAATACGGACATAGGGTGGTATGATGCTGTGGATGGGCAGCGTGTGATTACCGTGTTCAATCCTTTGTGGGACAACTATGCAGGATATGACCATGCTGTGAAGCTGCTGCGTCTGCAGAACGTCTTGACGAAAGAGGTGGAGACGCTGACTCCCGAAACCGAAGAGGAATTTGGTAATGACCCCGTGTTTATATATAAAGGTGATATCACCATCAGTGGTGGCTATATGAACATTTTTTTCATGCAGAACCTGCCATCTTCGACTGATAATAAACACCGCATCAGCCTGGTGCGTCCGCAAGAAGATGATGCTTTGTATGGCGAAGATGGATACGTCCATTTGGAACTCCGCTATAACGATTATGATGACCTGACGGGACGTCGTAGTCCTGGTGCTGTCTCCTATAACTTGAACAGTCTGGACATCCCCTCTGAAACCAAAGGCATCAAGTTGAAACTCAATTCAGAAGAGAATGGAGAGGTGGAAGTAACCTTTGATTTGAAAACTGCGGGGAGTAATGAAAAGCTGACTACTAATGTGGATTTGTCCAATATGCAGTTGAAGTAAGAAAGAGTTTGCGAGAGTATATAGTTAGAAAGAGCACCCGGGATTTTGATGTCATTCATCTTGCCCGGGTGCTCTTTTTATATTTGTTTTATGTAAGTTTGGTCATGTGAGCCGTCGTTAGAACATCGTCAAGGCATATAGATAAACAACTGCTGCAGGAATTGCCATCAGGGCACTGTCGAAACGGTCGAGCATCCCTCCATGCCCCGGCAGAATGTTACCGGAATCCTTGATGCCCA
>UMDY01019246.1_pt1 | contig 29786 bp, 26 predicted proteins | sample 1964591 | NCBI WGS metagenome assembly UMDY01 (sample SAMEA4836004, study PRJEB28245) | human gut metagenome | biome: gut microbiome; material: fecal sample | place: Denmark | collected 2008
TAAATTCTGTGGAATGACTGGCATTGGTTCTGGGGTCGTTTTCATGGGAACAATATTAGCAATTTTTTCACTCTGTAATACATTTCCAGTAGCCGCTCCTATAATATTTTTAATAATATCTTCTGTCTTAGGATTAGTATTGTTGAATACAACGATCGTTCTATTCCCATCCTTATAAATTTTTGTGTCTAACACATTCATTTATTTTTCCTCCTATCTTTCTTTTGTATTATTATGACAGATTTTATTCTACTAATTTTATTCGATTAAAAATTGTATCTTTTAGCCCCATTATGTCCTAAAAAAGAAAATTACACAAACTATATATAGTATGATATAATTATTGTAGAAAAAGGTTGGAGTAACCCATAACTGCTTCTTTTACACCTAACTATCGAAGGAGAGTTAATATGAAAAAACAAATGAAAGTAACGGGAACCACTTTTTCACTACTCGGTTTTGATGAGCTGGATAACAAATTTACCATTAGTACAATCTGCGGGAATCTGGTTATTATCCCAAAGGTTTTACCGTATCAGTTTCTACGTTTTAGTTTTAACGGCATAATTGATTCGACAACAGCGACGGGAGCTGTAAATTACATCAAAGAGCTTTATGGTATAAATGATGAGGATTTTACATTGGATTTTGTGGAAAATCCAGCTACCCACAATTTTTTATGTACCAAGAAAGCTCCTACAACTTTTTAAAATTGAGTAAAGAAGAGCCGCTATCTTACGATAGCGGCCCTTTTTGTTAAGCTGCATCTTCCACGGATTCTCCGCGTGCCCATTCAAAAGGCTTATCAAATCTCTTATAATTGATTTTGACAGTTTCAGCAACAGTCTCCTGCAATTTCAGCGAACGATACATATCGTTTTTTGCCTCATCAAATCTTCTTACAATATCGTTGAGATACCAGAAAATTTCGTAGGCAGAGCAAGATGCCTTACCTGTTGCTTCTAACTCCAGGGCAGCGGCCATGGAAAATTTCTTAGGAAGGTCAAATTCTTTTGCAATACTGCGGAGGCAACCGGCAGGATTATTAATCACTGTTTCAGACATAGCTTTAAAATCTTCCGGATTGTTCTGGAATAAAGAGTAAAGCTTATCTACGGATTTTGCAATATCCTCACCTGTTCTCTGGCCAATATGCTTGATTGCAAAAGGCTTTCCATAATACATCTTATGCCCATCTAAATCCAGGTAAGAATATACCGTTGCTGCAGCGGATCCGATATCTGATGTAAAAATACCAAGCATCGCCTTTACTTCATCAACTGCAATACCATTATCATTCAACGTCATTAAAATATCTTCCTCAATTTCATCGGCATGCAGTGCATATTCCATTCTGAAAAACTCATGAGAAACAGTTCCGGAAACAAATTCGCTCTTTGGAAATTTGTTTTTTAAACATCCCTCTACTGCTTCCACAATGTCCTTTTCGGCAAGCACGGCATACTGCCCAGACATAATCGCAGATACCTTTTCGTCTCTATACAAAATCTTAGATCTCATTTTGTATAAATTAAGACATTTGTTGATAATATTTACTTTATCCTGTAAGGGAAGAACATTAATCCCGGCATCCTCTTCCTCATTATAAAGAGAAAAGCCCCCAATTCTTGCTCTATCCAACAGTGATCTGACAGCAGTATATCGAAGAGGCACGACTCCCTTCTTATCCTGCCCATTGATTTCTGTATGGAACTTTAAAAACAGGTTTGTGCCATGTTCAACACATTCCTGAATAGCAAGATCAGAAATAATGGACCCCGTTCTTTCCTTAAATCCATTAATCATTTCATTAGGATTCTTTGTAAATACCTGCATTAAATCAATAGGACTCTCAAACCATTTATCATGTGCCTTTCGGAAATCCAAATACTCTTGAAGATCCTGACGGCTATTGAAACTTTTGATTTCATCATCTTTTAATAAAATACACATTATATTTTTCCTCCTGTTTTCTCCATTTTATCTTTGTTGCTATCTTTATTATGGCAGAAAAAAGACTATAAAAGAAAAAGCGCCAAACGGCGCTTTTTTTATAAAGCGAATTCCAAAAAGTATTTAATTCTACAGGCATTTTCATTATATACAATATACTCATCATTAATGAGATTGACGCCTGCATGTGCATGAAGACTATTACAGTCTTTATGTTCCCTGATAAATGAACTTTCATTGAGATCAGTCATACTACTCTTCCATATTTTTACATCATATTCATGTCCTGTTGCTACTTCATAAATTGCAAGGTAGCCTTTGTCTGATTTGCCAGCGGCATGTCTGGAATCTCGAATAGAAGTGTATCCCATGGATTTATCTGCTTTATCTGCAAAATAAATTCCTCGGCCAAACATTGCTCCGCTTTTAACAACATTTGATGGTTGCAGTAAAAGCTTTGTAGTTAAAATACTCCACCAGTTTTCGGACCTGCTTCCATGAAACAACTCTCTTGTCTTCTTAATATTGTTCTTTTTCATATAAGAAGAAAATTTTTGATCAATTTCAGGATTGTTTACGCTCCATGCTCTCTTAAATTTGCGAAGAGAACTTGTGTCAAGCATACTGCGTATTTTTGTTATTTCATCAGAAGTGCATTCGCGACATATAATCGGAATATCTGGTGAGACGGAATCGGTTTTCAATACCTGTAGATTTCGTAATAGATCATTTTCTCTTTCGATAATCTTATAGAAATCGTCTTGATCCTTTGCTGTGTTCTGAATCACATTGTTCATTTTCCTTGGAATCATAGAAAACAATTCAAACAGGATACTGTTAAAATCATAAACGTTTTCGGTAATCTCCAGTTTTTTTAATAATTCTTTCGATTTATTAATAGCTTCTTCTGAAACATTCACCATATTCCCGCGATAATTATCGGAAATCATCTGTCTTGAAATAGTCCTTAAATTTTCCAGGACCTCATTAATACTTTCTGTCTGTGATAACTTTAGTGTAACAACGTTGTTATTATTAAGTAACCCCGTCTGATCTACATACCCGCACTTTATCTTTTCCTGATATATTTCATCCCAAACAGATAACGGATATGATTTTTTATATAGTTTATTTCCAATATGTCCAAATTCTACATCAATTCGATTCTCTGTACTGAGCATACGAAATATCTTATTTTTCATTGGCTGAAACAATACTGCTTCCATATATTTTTCCTCCCTTTATCATCTTTCCATTAATATGCAAGAAAAAGGTATAAGAAAAACGGGCATTTAGCCCGTTATTCCTTAATAAGATTTACCTTTTTGTATTCAATGTCATTGTCCTTTAAAAAGGCGTTTAATAACTGAAGTTTTTCAGCCGATGTTCTAATGTTTAATGAAAGAAGCCATATCTGCTTCTGTGGATCAGGCATGCCTGCAAAACCTGGAATAGGAATATTGGGAGCAGAAATGTTTTGTGCTACTGAAGGAATCTGATCAATGTGTGGTTTATCCACACCCATTTCCTGAATTTTCTGAGCAGCCTGAAAAGCCATTCTGACAAACTCTTGTCCTTCCTTTTTAGCCTCTTCTTTTGCTCTCAGTTCTGCAGCTTCCTTAACTCTTCTTTCGGCTTCACGTACCTGTTCAGCTCTGTTATTAATGTTGTTAACGATTTCCTGAAGCTCGTAATGATCCAACATCCGGATAAACTCCTCTTCATTAAATGGAGTTGAAATTGTTGCATTAACAGCGTTAACTGCAGTTTTAATCATCTGGATATTATTGTCCAATTTATCCTGCGCTTCCTTCAGCAGCATTCCCTCTTTACGAATGTCTTCCTTTACTTCTTTCTGAGTTCCGGATAAATTCATATAAAAATCTTTTACTACCAATTTTGACGCAAATTCCGGACGAAGCTGCAGTTCATTCACTTCCTTTTGAATAAAATCTTCGGCCTGTTTTCTTCTCTTATCTCTTTTTTCATTGTCGTAAACATCAATGCCAGCCTGAAGAGGCTTTTCAACATTTTCAATAATAGAAATAAGCTCTTTACACTGATTTTCCATAAGAGTGATATTTACTGACATTTCCTTTTTCTTTTCTTTACGGAATTTATCAATAGATACTCTTGCGGATGCCAGATCATCCCGGTCCTGTTTAGACTGTTTTAAATTAGCATCCGTAACAATCAAGCCCTTATATTCTTCAGCCTTCTTTTCCACATAGGCTTTTACTGCATCATAGTTATAATCAATAACTGCCGGCTGAACATTATGGCTTATTAACTGTAACATATTATTTGTATTGCTCATTATATTTTCCTCCATATTATCTTAGTTTCAATTAATATGACAGAAATACTTAAAGAAAAAAGGTGGCTACTGCCACCTCTTCTTTAATCAATATAATTTGCGATAAAATCATCTTCTGAAATAATCGGTACATTGAGTTCCTTTGCTTTTTTATTCTTTCCAGAAGTACTATTAACATCATTGTTAATTAATGCCTTCGTTTTAGAGGATACAGATCCAGATACTTTGCCTCCAAGAGATTCAATCACTGCAATCATAGCATCTCTATTTTCATAGTGGTTTAGAGATCCGGTAATTACAAAAGTCATTCCTTTCAGTCGATCACCTGTCTTAGCTTTTTCAAACTGAAAATAAGATGCAAGCTTTTTTAAATCTTCTCTGCAACTCATAACCGATAATTCTTCTCGTGACCATGCAATTAGAGTGTTTACTACGCTATCTCCAATACCATCAATCTGTCGCAGCCCTTGTACAGTTGTTTCAAAATCATCTGCCAAGAATTTTTCGGGACTCTGCTCATAATAGGATGAAATCAGTTTAGCCGTGGATTTTCCAACGCCAGGAATGCTGAGTGCATTAATAAAATTAGCCAATGTTGTTTTTTTTGCTTTTTCTACACCAGAAATAATAACATTAAAGGACTTTTCTCCCCATCCATCCAATTCAGTGATTTTATCCTTATTTGGCACCAGTTTTGTAAATAGATCAGAATATGTCTTTAAGATACCTTCATCAATCAAATCCATGATCTGTTTTTCTCCGAGGCCTTCGATATTCATGGCATCTCTGCTTACAAAATGGGTCCATTCTCCAATCTGCTTCGAAGGACATAATAAGTTTCTACAGTAGAGTGTTTTTACTGGCTCTCCTGTGTTGCTATTTGCATTCACTACAACTTTTGTTAGCCCTCCACAAACCGGACAGACTCTGGGAATTTCTGCATGGTATTCAATATGTTTATTTGCATCTTCATTTTTTGCAATCTGCGGAATTATCATATTTGCCTTATACACAGTGACATGATCTCCTACCTGAAGCTTTAGATGCTCAATATAACTGATATTATGAACAGAAGCTCTTTTTACTGTTGTTCCATCGATCTCTACCGGATCAAATACTGCTACTGGATTAAGTAATCCGGTTTTGGAAGCAGACCAGAAGATCTCACGGAGTACCGTAGGATATTCCTCATCTTTCCATTTAAATGCAATAGAATGCTTTGGATGATGCCCCGTCAAACCAAGATTCCTGCCGTATTCCATATCTTCGTAAGCAAGAACTAAACCGTCAGTAGGATAAGGAAACATCTTATTTTCAACCTTTTTGCTAAATGCTTTAATGACATCAGCAAGATTCTTTTCGTCCACATCATATCCTTCCACAAATTCCATTCCATAAGAATGGATTCTGGAAATCATTTCGGTAATGGTATTTACCTTGGGTGAAACAAGTTCAAAAGGAATAAAGCAGATTTCTCTTCTTTCTAGTTCTTTTCCATCCTGTAATCTAACGCTTCCAGAAGCAACTCCTCTAGCATTCTTATATTTCTCTTCATCACTTTCTATGGATGCATTAATTTTTTCAAAAGACTTATAACTGCATAAAGCTTCTCCGCGGATTACAACTTCCTCTTTTTCCGGAATATTTAAAGCTACTCCCTGGATATACGGTGCATTTCTGGTAATATCTTCACCGACAAGGCCATTGCCTCTGGTGACGAGACTTTCCAATTTTCCATTCTGGTAGGTTGCGACAAGAGTAAGTCCATCCAGTTTCCAGGATAATCGACCAATCTGCTGTCCAAGAAAAGTTCTCAAATCATCCGGGCTTTTCGTTTTACTCAGAGATAATGCCGGATATTTATGAGTAATCTTAATTGATCCATCTACCGGCTTTGCTCCGACAACATTAGTTGTAGGACTATCAGGTAAAACAAAACCTGCTTCTTTTTCCAGTTTTTTGAGTTCATCAAACAATGCGTCATATTCAAAGTCAGACATAATCTCCTGTCCATTGTAATAGGCTTCCGCTGCTTCCTTCATTTTAGCAACTAGGCCGTTCATTTTTACAATCATTTCATTATCCATTCTTTTTCCTCCATTTATCATCATTAAATTATCACCATTATTATGACAGAAACATTGAGGCAATTTTTCTCTCATATTAATTAAAATAAGAAAATAGGAGGAAAAATAAATATGTTTCAAAGATTATTAATTGTGGATGGAAGTTCTATTCTCAATGAATCTTATTACGGGACACTACCGGAACAGATGAAACGCGAAAAAGATAGATCAAAGTGGTCCGCATGGTATGGTGAAATGCTTCATAATAAGGAAGGTGTCATTACAAATGCTTTATTTACAACAATGAAGCGTTTGGAAAAAATAATTACAGAACAGCATTTTGAATATGTTGCCATTGCCTGGGATGTTAGCTCTGATACATTTCGTAAAAATTTATATCCGGAGTATAAAGGAAATCGAGAAAAACCTGACGCAAGTTTTATCAGTCAGAAAAATATTTTTCCTAAAATGCTTTCAGACATGGGATATCCTGTTATTTGTATGAATGGATACGAAGCGGATGATTGTATCGGATCCTTGGTAAAAAGATTTGAGAAGGAAATTCCTATTGTAATACTTAGCGGCGATAAGGATATGACGCAGCTAGTCTCACCTTATACCCAGGTATGGTTTTCCTGTAAAAAAGCGAATCAGGCAGAAGAAATGTTTGATGATATGATGCAGGGAGAGCAAACTATTTCTTTATCATCCTATCATTTGCCGGATAAAATTTTCCCGGTAAGTACAACCACGGTTCCTTATTTTATGGGTGTCAATGCAGATCAGGTTGTTGATTTGAAAGCTATCAGTGGAGATACTTCCGATAATTATCCCGGTATTGCTGGTATAGGAGAAAAAGGAGCTATAGCTCTTCTGAAATATTTTGGATCCATAGATAAAATTATCGAAATGATCAAAAGTGACATTTTAAATGATAAGGAAAAATTTAAGTCTCTTAAAGAAGATTTTTCTTCTAAAACCGGGTGTAGATTACCTGCTTCAAAATTATTAGATCCTAATTTTGAGGAAAATGCAAGGTTTTATCAAAAAATTGCCAGAATAGAAACTTCTCTTCCTTTAATTACGGATCTTTCAGCTTTACATCTCTACGTAAATGAAGAAAATAGAAAAAAGTGGTACAATTATTTGGAGTTTTACTCACTTCTGAAAACATTATAAGAATAAAAGCCATCTTACGATGGCTTTTATTTTGTAAAATTCATTGATCATTTTCTCTTAAAACGAGACATTTTCTTTTTAAATGCTTCTTTTCTTTCCATTCTTCTTTCTTGATTATAAATAGTATTATAATCATAGATCTTGCAAACTATGGTATAAATCAAGTATTGAATTATTCCAATAATTACCATTGCAATGCCGACCCAGAAAAATACTCTCATTACATTTGCAAATGTAGCAAACAAATTAAATACTTTGCATGGTATGGCGGCACAGGCTTCGACAGCTAAAAGAAGTCCAATTTTCACAAAAATCGGAAATCTAGTATAACCTTCAAGAATCATCCAAAAAATCTCAAACACCAGAAATGCAACAATACCATAATGAATCCAATATTTTGTAGTAATATCTTCTACATATACTCTTGAAATAAACAACGCTGCAAAAGATAACCAAATAAACGCGAATTTGTATCCAAAAAAGCTCCAAATATCTGAAATGGGATAATCTAACCAACTGCCAAAATCATCACAAAATGTCCATAATTGTAAGTAATATTTCTTTTTGGGCATAACCGTATACGTCCAACTATCTTTATATTTTACATCAATCCATCCGTCTTTATCTTCTCTGATTATCTCTTGTCCAAACATAATATTTCCCTCTTAAAACTTTCTCTTAAATTACTTATTTTTTCTTTTATACATAATAACTAAAGCAATAATTCCAACAATTAATAACGCGCCGATAGAAAGGAATAATCCAACGAACACGCTGCTATTATTTTCTTTCACAGGTTCTTCCGTAGGTTCTACTGTTGCTTCTGGTGTAGCCGTAGGCTCAGGTGTAGAAACGGTTTTCCCTCCAGGAACTTCTACATCACCGATGGCAACTGGAACAATAATAGAGCAATTTTCAGTAATCTCAAAATTATAATCGTTTGCTTTTAATGGATATTTACCTGTAAAGTCCGCTGTAATTCCACCTTCTGTAATGGAATAGTTTCCAACCGGCAGTTGCTGTAAAGTAGTATATCCATTTTGTTCATATAAATCAAATTCCTGGTAACTTCCATCTTCAATATTCTTGATCCCAATAAAACATGGTTCATGAATTACATCTTCTGTTGCAGCCGCAAAAGTCACAAAACCAAATTTTGTGTTCTCATCAACAGGTGAAGGAGTCACGGCATTTTCTCCTGCTTCTCCATACATGATTGCAACATCTTCAGGAGATAATGCAAGATTATCTTCTTCCTCTAAAATATATCCGGCTGCCTTTAATTCCGGAGTTAAGGTATCCATGGTTCTTGCTTCTGCTCTCAACTTAAGAGCATTATTTAATTCCTCTCCTTCAAGTTCATTACAAATGATATCGTATTCATCCATAAATCCTCTGACATATACGCCATCTTTCATTTCTCCAATTCGAATAGATAAACCAGGAACTTCATAACCAGATTCAGCATTCTCTTCCGTCGTTTCGGTGGTATTTAATTCGGCTGCTTCCACTTTTCCAGATAACATTCCGATAATGACCATAGCTAAAATCCACTTCGCTTTACGTTTTAATCTAAATAACATTTTCATGTTTTTCCTCCGTATATATAACAACTATTTTTATATTTGTATTATAATCTATAAAAATATGGATTGCAAATTTCTGCACAAGAAAAAACCGCCAAATAATTGACGGTTTTCATAGTTATTGTGCCATATATCCGTTTCCATAGTATCCATTGGGATACTGAACAACGGGATCCTGCGGTCCAAACATTTGATTCGGCTGCTGATAATTATTATTTTTCTGCTGAGTCTGCTGTGGTTTCCACTTATTCTTTTCAGAATATTCCAAACGTTCTCCTTCAAGCATTCTTCCAAAGGAATCTTTTGCGTCTGTCGTATCCTTCCAAAATCCATACCACTCTTCTTCTGAAAAGTTCATCATAAGCATTGTTTTATCTACGGCCTGGGATAGTTTTGCTCCGATTTGAGCATTCTGTACCGGTGGTGCCATGCAATTCATGATTTCAATGCAATAAGGAACTTTATTATCCGGGTCCGTATCAAATGTAATTTTTGCAGTTCTAGCTTCGGTATATCCTCTATTATCCAACTTCGCAATATTAGGCGTTCTTGTTTCCTCCAAAATAAGAACCTTCTGCGAAGAGTTTACATTATTTGCATTTAATTTCCCGGCATTATAAAGATTAACTGCATCCTGAATAGCCGCCATCATTGCTGTATTTGCTGCAACAAACTTTGGATCTGTCGTGGATGCCAACTTATTATATTCCTGCACCAACGAATTGTAATTCTGAGGATTTGTTAATAGTACCTCCGCCGGAGATTTTCCTTTAAACGATCCAAATTTAAATTTCGATGTATAGGCCGGCGAATTTGCATCAGCATTACCAGATTTCTTATTAACAAACAGCGTTGAAAAAAGCTTCATTGCCATACACAACTTTGTTTTTTCGAAAATATACGAAGGAAGGGTTCCGCCAAAATAAAATTTTACTCCTTTAGACGATCCAGCATCAAAAATATTAATGCAGACGTTGGATGTATCTGACATAGCTAATGCCGGATCTCCTTCTTTGTACTCCTTTTTGGTTACACTTGCATAGCAGCAGACTTTTCCTTTATATGTGTTAGCTGACTGAATAGCCATCTGCTGCTTCATATTATCGTTATTGTTACTCATTTTTTGTCTCCCATTAGATGTTTTAGTAAAAAAGAGGGATAAATAGTATCCCTCTTTCAAATTACTTTTTAGTTGAACGGCAGCTCATCCGGCATTCCACTCGCCAAATTTACGAAATTATTTGCGCTCAAATCCGGCATCTGAGGCATTCCTGCGCTCATACCCTGATTCATGGGCTGCTGTCCCATCTGAGACATTCCCTGATTCATATTCATCTGGGGCTGCATCTGAGACATTCCCTGATTCATATTCATCTGGGGCTGCATCTGGGGCTGCATCTGAGGCATTCCGGCTCCCATCTGATTCATAGGCTGCTGTCCCATCTGCTGCATCTGAGGCATACCCTGATTCATGTTCATCTGGGGCTGCATCTGCTGAGAAGGTGTCTGATTGTCTGCCTTGGGCTTAAAATCAATAAGCTCAACACGGTCTACATGAACCTGCATACTATCAACTCTCTGTCCATCCTTATTAGTATAATTATTGGGCTGCAGCGAACCAACAATGGTTACTCGACCACCCTTCATGCCATACTGAGCAAGGTACTCTGCCTGTTTACCAAATGAGGAACACTGAAGATAGATAGTTTTCTCTTCTCCATTCACAATCATATTATCTGCTACAGAGAAATTCAAAATAGCAGTATTATTTTTAGATCTCTTCAGCTCAAGCTCTTTTACAAATCTAACTTCAGATAAAGTAATTGTATTCATTTATTCTACCTCTTTCTTTCTGAGGAACCATGTCCTCCATCTTTCTATTTTGTTTACGCCATTAATATGACAGAAAATCTTTACAAAAGTTTTGTTAGTTTATGATTTCAAAATCAACAACATTTATTTGAGTTGTTCTCTTGTTTTTGAATACATTTACACCAACTTTTCCAATTAAATCAATCTTAGTAACATTTTGTGGTAATTCACTGATTTTATCTGTAGCATGAAACATAATGGCTTCATATCCATTTCCACAAAATTTTAATGTATCCTTATTTTTTCCAAGAAACTTAACCTCAGTAACAGTCATTTTTATCCGAATTATTGGAGTAGGGTTGCCTTCTCCAAAAGGTTCTAGTGCTAAAATTTGACTCGCAACAAAAGGAAATGCGGCTTCTGTGACTTCGATATCATACGGAATAGAATCATCAAAAATAACATCTGGGAGATTCATTTCAAGCCTCGATTTTAATACACTAATGTTTTCTTCTTTTATAGTTAGACCTGCAGCTTTTTTATGTCCTCCAAAACCAACAAGTAAATCTCCATGAAGATTCAATAATTCTGCCAATCCATAATCATCACTTTTACTTCGGGCACTCCCCTTATAAAAACCAGATTGAGTATCTTTTGTTAAAACAAAAGCCGGTTTCCCCGTATATTCTGATATTTTCCCTGCAACAATACCGACAATTCCTAGTGGAATTTGATTATCAATAACAAAAATAGATCTTTCTTTTGAATAAGCCATTACATTAAGATCTATTCTGTTTAATGCTTCCTCCACAAGTTTTTTTCGAGTTTCATTCAAATCAAGTAACTCATTAACCTGATTCTGTTTATCGTCTCCGACTTCAGCTAAAGCAATAACTCCCAATTTTGCGCCATCATCTTTTAAACGCCCACATGCATTTAAAACCGGAACAATGTTGAATGCTATATCAGTAGCCGTGCTCCCTTCAGAAAATCTTTGCGCCTCCAGAAGCATATTTAATCCGGGAGTACTTTTTTGTGCTTTCATGCAATTAAGTCCATCAATTACAATTTTACGATTATCGCCGGTAAGGGGTACATTGTCTCCGATTGTTCCGATTGCTGCAAAACAGGCAAGTTTCATCATAATTGGATGATTTCTTCCAAAGATAAGTTCCGCCAATTTATAAGCGATTCCAGCCCCACAGTACTCTTTATAATCATCGTTTCCAACTGCTTTGGGATCAACAATGATATCTGCGTCAGGAAGCTGTTTTCCGGCTTCATGATGATCCAAAATTATAACTTTCATATTTCGCCGTTTTGCTTCTGCAATAGGGTCTACTGCTTTAATTCCATTATCAATGGTTATCAATAAACAGCCGTCTGGAATTCTTTCTATAATTTTCATAGATAGACCATATCCTTCTGAAAATCTTTTAGGAATAATCAAATGATATTTAAGTCCTAATGCAGCAAATATGTAAGTCATAATAAGTGTTGATTGTATTCCATCGTCATCATAATCAGAAATCAACTGTACAGGAATGCCAAACTGTTTTGCCTGAAATAAAGCATTTCTGACTTCATGAAGACGATATATGTTATATTGTGGGGCAATATAAGTTAACTGAGCTAAAGACATGCCTGTTTTATTAGAAACATACTCTTCTACTGAGTTTCCTTCCATAGTTTTTTTCCAATTCATTTTTCATCCTCCAATTTTCTTATGATCACAATTAGTATGTCAGAAAAACCTCTTCTCATTTCAGCACTCGCTTTTAAAATGGAATCTGTCATAATAATAGAAAGAAATACTTAAGGAGGATTTTTATGGTAAAAAATCTTTGGAAGCAAATTGAAGTAGTCTGTGGCAATCACGAAAAAGATTATCCTGTTATGGGGCTAAAGCAAGGACACCGTTCATTATTTTATTCATGTCCTAAATATTATCCAGAAGCTCGTCAGCCTGGGGAAAGAGCATGTAAAAATCACGTCAGTACAGATGATTTTGAAAAAATTTTAGAGAAATTATCTGAAGAAGCAGAAAAACAAATGATTAACGGGCAAAAAATTTGTCTAAAAAATCTGAAATTCAAAGTTAAAACAATTGAGGTCGAAGTTATCTATCATGTTGATGATGTTATTAAACTCAAGGTTAAAAATAAAAAAGCTTTAGAATAAAAAGGCGGAGCATTATGCTCCGTCTTTTTGATTATCTAATTTCTTCTTTTGATTCAGTGAATACTCTTTCCTTTTGACTATTTTCGCCTCTCGCAGCGCCAGTCATTTTTTCGAGTTTTTCCATGAATGGAGATTTTATCGGTTCTTCTGTATCCCTATAGACTACTTCAGTTTCTTCAACTATCGTTTCCAGTCCATTATTTGTTAATATTTTATTTTTTACCGGGGGTACTTCTATCTGAATTTCTTCCTCTTCTATTACAGGTTCTACTGTAATGTTTTCCATAGCTTCTGATGAATGTTCTTCTGGCATAAAGGAAACAGGAGGCACTTCTGGCGAATCAGGAACTTGACTATCCAAATATTCTTGATCTGGTTCAGGAGCTGGAGGAATAATCTCAGATTGTGCTAATGTCTGGCTGTTTACAAGAATTTCATTTGCAATTTTATTCACTTCAGGAGATGTATCATTTTTTAAAATTTCTAAATCCTGAGGCCGACCAACTTCAGCCACTTTACAGCGGACAGTGCTATCAGGATCTTTTACTAGCTGATCAAGAAATTCCTCATGATGCAATCCAATCGCGCATTTTGCAACAGCTTCTCTCGAAGAAGTGTCCTGACTGTTTAACAAAGTATAAGATCCACAGCCACTGTTTTCAATCATAGATACTTTATCTTCATAAGAGCCATTCTGGATAGAATCAAGTACATTATGAATCAATTCTGGATCCTCTAACGCTCTGATTTCTTCTACATCTCGCTCATCTACCATAACCCCATCCATTTCTACCATATGAATTTCAGAAATGGATTCACCTTTTTCATTTGAATTATCGAGTGAATTTAAGACTTCCTTTACAACGGTTTTTTGATCACCAGAAAGAATAGCCTCATTAATTTTATCTTCATTCTGTAATTCTGTTTGATTTGGATCTTTTTCAACATCTGTGATTATATCAGATTCCAAAATTACATTTTTTTCCAATTCTCTGGTATGAGGATCAAATCCTTTATCCATTCGAATTTGTTCTTCAGCATCCCGAATGTCTATTTCTTTGTTTTTAATTCCACCCAATACATCAAAGGTAACACCGCCAATTGCACGGAATGTATATGTTGCTTTACTTTCCAATGTTCGCTTCATAGGATTAGCATGTGAAATTAATACTGAGTCACCATTTCTTTCGAATTTAAAAGCTCCTTCCTGAGTTTTTACATAAATAGTGCGATTGGTGTCATAACATAATTTAGATAAAGCAAGTAATTTTTCCCTATCATTCTTCTTTTCATCATTAAGAATTTCTATTTTTTTTGCAATTGTATATCCATTTTCTTTTGTGGCATCTTCACGTTTCTTATCCATTTCAGCCTTTGCTCTATCAATAGCTTCGTTATAAAGCTTAGCGCGGCTTTCTTTTGGCATCATTATTTCAGTAATTTTATCACCAGTCCATCGGATAGGGGCTACAGCCACATAAACAACTTTTTTAACGGCTTTCATAATGCCTTGACCTATTCTTTTTAGTAATGATATTTGATTCACTTTTCGAGTATCGTATTCGAGATTCTTTTTATATTTTTTATTTTCAATTTCTATTTCTTCATTATTTTTCGTTTCTAAATCAATATCTACGTTCTTTTTGCCTTCTGCTTCTTTATTATTTTTTACATTTTCCTCATTAGCATGGTCCTGTGCTTTTTCAGGGATTTTTTCATTTACCGAATCATTAAATAATTCTTCTTCCTTACTTTTATTTGCACTTGTAAATTCTGACTTTTCCTCAGATTTAGAAGATTCAACAGGACTTTCATTTACTGAATCTTCAGTTGTATTATTCAAGATTTGGTTTAACCATTTTTTATTAGTAGATTCGACGGATTTTATATTTCCTGAATCATCCATATTAGCAAAAATATCTTCTAACAAATCAAGAGTATTATATTCATGTTTTTCCTCATTCTCGGTTGCATCCAATTCATTAATAAAATCGTTGCTCATACAATATCCTCCCTTTAAAAATATAATAATAAGTATATTACGTAAAAACTTGTTTTTGGGTTATCATTAATATGTCAGATTTTTTATGTAAAAAAATCCGGACGGTTATTTCCGCCCGGATTTATGTTTTTTCAAATCTACCCCGAATATAACTAATGCGAATATTTGAATAACTTTTATTCGTTTCTGTTTCCGATATTTCTTTTCTTCAGAGAGATCCTTTTTTATTTTTCGTTCGTTTAATATTTTATCACGATCATTGCGAAACCCTCGGTCTCGAAGATAAGATGAAAATTCCTCCTTAGACAAGTGTTTCTTTTTTAATGTTCCTTTCCATTTCATACCGCAATCACAACAATAACAGTTATTCACAGAAGGAAAAGGTGTGAATCGAATTCTTTCCCCTCTGTGGAAATATTTTTCTTTCAAAGCTCCATTGTCATATCCAATAATGTAATAACCTGTTTTCTGGCTACCACATACAGGACATCTTGGCACAACTGTTATATTCATCCTGCGGCCCTTGCTGCAATGCTTTTAAGGAAATCGCGGTACGTTGTTCTTTGGTATTCACTAAGGATCGGCATTTTAGGCAGGCTCACAAGATAATCGTAAAAATCAATAGGATCCGAAATACCCTTATCATTAATATCCTTCATGACAACTATCTTTGTTTTTACTCCCATGACAGAGGTTAATCCAATTTTATTAGACAATTCCTTTGTAGTAAGTTTACACTCCTTAAAATACTTTCTCTGTTTTTCGATCAGCTGAAGATTGTATGCATCCGAAGTGAGAATACGTTTTTTTAACTCTTCGATTCGGATCGCGCCTTTTTCATTTACAATGCCAGAATACGTAAGTTTTCCGTTTTTATCATAAGTATCAGATGCAAGCGAAATCTCCCCCAGCGTATAATAATCACTAGGCTGACAATCATATTTTCGAAGAGTAGTAAATAAAGTATCTGCACAGAATCCTGTATCAGATATTCGGAATAAATATCCCTTATAAAATTCACCACAAACCAGGTTCTGTAATTCAACATATACTTCTGTACACTGTTGAGAAATCTTCCAATAAATATTTGCTGTCTTCGGGAACAGTGCTTCTATAGCCTCTGCTACTGCCATCCTCGCACAGAATACTGTTTTCTTCGAAAATACCGCCATGGCCTTATTTAAGCGGCCATCTGAACGATATAACAGATTCATTGACTCTGTTTCATTTTGAATAGCACTCAGCAATGCATAATTTCTTACTGAACCGACATTTTTAATAAACTGACCACCTACACCATTGGTTTTAGAAGATAATGTTTTTAGAATTGTTTCTCCGACAAAGAATCTCTTTACGACAGATGAAGAAAACTCAAATAAAGTCTTCGATTTATACCGAAGCTCTTTTATTAAAGACATTTGTTCTTCTGATAAACTATCCGTTCTAATGGCCATCATATCAGTAACAATATATTTTCCATCTTCCGTATAAGTTAACTGATCATCCTTGATATCATGAAATAATACCTTTGTAGGGCTTATTTTGAAATAATCCAGTATATGCATATCACAAGTATACACCGGAATGATACTTGTATGTTTATCAAACAGTTCTGCTTCTTTTTTAAACGAATCAATATCAGTTCCATGAGATGTATAATCATCCAATAAAAAATACATGTTTAATCCTCCTTTTATCTAAATATTTACAGTCATAATATGGCAGAAAAAGAAGGAAGAAATATTTTAGGACTGATGAATACATTCATAAAAAGTGGGATAAGGGAAATAGCTGGCATCCGCCACCTATTATCCCTTAATCCCATTACATATAACCTAACGAATTTTTGAGCCGCTTTGCGGGTCAAAAATGGGAATATTATCCTTGTGATTAATGTCAGAGGAATCATTTTTTTGTTTATGATGAAAATAAAAATATATTATTCCACGACAAAAAGCCCGGTCCCCCAGGCAATTGTAAAAAATATGAGACAAATTCTATTATTTAAATCGGATCTGCCGCCGCAATGTATCTTTTTACAGTACTCAAAGAAACCGACAATTTTCTAGCAATGTCAGCTAATTTTATTCCCTTATTACGAAGTTTATTTGCGGATTCTGATAATTTCTTGATACTCTTCTGTTTCCGACTGATGCCGGCCTTTTTCTTTTTATATATACGATACTTTCGCATATATAACTTTTGATAATCTTTCTGAAATTCTGTATCATAGCCACATGCAGTAGCCAAATCTTCGGATACACATAATTTTGATAAAATAGTATTCATTCGATAATAGTATAATTTTCTAGGTCGGCTTAAACTAATGACCTCTTTTTCTTTCATAGGATGTTTAAATCCGCGATTAAACTCTAATGCAGCTAATTGAGCCTCTGTCTCTGAGTATCCCGATTGTAAAGCAAAATTCCAGTACATAAAACACATAACTTCACGAAATCCAATATCATATCCATTATCTTGTAAAATTTCTAAAAAATGCATTCTTGAAGTAAGCATTGATTCTATATTTCTATCGTTCGTACTAATATGTATGCCCGGACCATTCTTTTTTATTTTTTTGCCACGATACCATTCCGGTAATTTAGGTAAAACTTCATCTGCTAAATCATGAAAATCCCATCTTCTGCCGTTTGCAATTTTTCTAATTTGGACATAATATTCTTCATTTACATGAAAAGTGGGTTTCCCACCAAAATCATTAGGATCAAACCTTTTTTCCCAAATTGTATTCAAACTGGTAGGGACCCGCACAAATGAAGTATATGAATTATATTCTGCATGATACAACGGATTTAATGCATTTATGGTATTTATTAATTCTTCCTGTATGCGACGAAGCAGATTAAGGATTTTTTTTCGTCTGTTTTTATCAACTCTAGGCAAAATAACTCCACCTTCATTTAAGAGATAAATAAGGCGAAGTCTATGTCCATATTCAATATATGTAGGCATAGGGAAGAAAATCCTTTTATTAATAATATCTTTTTGCAGCATATCCCATACGACAAGAGGATCCAATAGATCATCTCGCTTGTCCTTGAATTTATAATCAATATCGATAGGAATACATTGAACTGATCTAATGTTGTCAATGGTAGCTTTCTTTTTTCCATAAAAAGTAGATACCGACATAAAAAGATTACTTGAAGGTAATTTATCGATTTTTAAAATATCTTTTGCATGTTCATTACAAAATGTCTTTCCGTAAGGAAATACTCCTGTTTTGTTTTTTCCACCCCAGATTTTGAGAAAACCGGCAGCTTTTTGTCCATAAAAATCTGAAATATATTGATTTTCTGTTGAAGTGAATCCAAGGTTTGCCATATAGTAATTTCCTTTCTGCCGTGGTGGCAATATTAATATGACTGAATATTTTGAATAACGTTGGAATCGCACAAATGTTTGAAATGATGTAGATTTTATTTTTAATATGATAGATTCAAAAAGATTTTTATTTTTCTGCACAGAAAAAACCACATGCAAAAGCATGTGGCTCTTTGATTAAGCTATATTTTGCCAGTTTTTCCAGGTTCCTTTATCTCTTAACAATCTGAATTTTTCTTTACCTTTTGTTGCAGCAATTTTAGTAAGCTTGTCTTCGATGTCATCCATATTAATCCATTGAAATACATTAAATTCATTATTCTTCGAGTCTTCGCAAACCCAGCAAGAAGAATAAATGTCATAGTATATTTCATAGAATGTTTCCGAAAAACGAATAGTCACGTATAATCGCTGTGTTTTACCGGCCTTCCAATACTGATAAGATGCTATTTGAGCTTTATATTTAGAATCTTCAACCACCGGATTTGATTCAATAAATTTTTTCAAAACACCAGTTCCAATATCCCATGTTGCTAAAATATCATCGGATGCGTTATGAAACTGATATGTTTTTCCGGGATATAGAATTTCCAGAATATGACTTAACTTTCTACATCCATCATGTTCATCAGGAAATATATTTTCCTTCACGATTCCAAATATATCAATGACGTCAGTAGGCTCAAATATTTCTTTCATCCTGCTGGCATAGGCGGTCATAAATTTTATATCAAAATTCACATTGTATCCACTGATTATGGCGTCTTTGTGTTTTTCAAAGAAATTATGGATAATAGGCCATGCCTCTTCTTCCATCATTTTGTCCTCCAAAAACTCATTCGTAATACCGTGGACGGCAATAACCTCATCCGTCATTTGAAAGGGCGGCTTAATGTACTGCTCAATAGTATCAGTCATTTGATAATATTTTCCTATTTTTTCCATAACTATTGCAGAGAATTCAACAATAACATCTGCATTTTTCTTAAGTCCAGTTGTCTCTAAATCAAATATCAGAAATTTTTTTCCCTGCATAACTGCATTATAAAAATCTAACGTATTTGTTTTATTACACCAGTAATGTCTACCTCCCTGGCCAAAATAATTCCATATATTTGACATATATTTCTCCTTTCTTTCTACTTTTGTATTAATATGACAGAAAGTATAAAAGAAAAGATGGGAATTCCCATCTTCTCTTTTTTATGCTGCAGTTGTTAAAGCATCAAATTCTGCTTCAATATCTTTTCCAACATTCTCGTAACATTCTTTCAAAAAGATATTGAAATTTTTTTCTTTTATTGTTCCAAAGGAATAATACAGACCACTAACATGAAGTTCTTCTCTTGCTCTTGTAGCAGAAACAAATAAAAGTCTTCTTCTCTCTTCCAATTCGGTCAATCTGCTATCATAACGAATCAGCTTATTGTCGTATTTAGTAATGGAATTATAAACGATATCCCACTCTAAGCCTTTGGAAGAATGTGCCGTAGTAAGGGCAACTCCAGGATATGGAAGTTTTTTTGAAAAACTATCTTCACTTCCGTAAACTTTAAAGTTATAAAAGTAATGACAAATTTTTCCCCATGTTTTATTATGATCCACGACTTCAAGAAAATGCTCATAAACTTCATCCGGCTCAATTTTCAATAGATCTGCCATCTGCCAGAAAGCATTTTTCTTATCCTCGTCACTAAATTGAGAAAAGTTTTTTACATATTCGTGGTACTGGTTCAGATACTCATTTTGCTGAATATCTGTCAGTTCAAAAAACTTTCCTCTACAAAGTGCATTCAAATAAGTAGCAATGTCTACATCTGCATTTTCCTCCGGATGTATTAAATAATTCATTAAGGATACACAAGCTTGAACTTTACTGTTTTCCGAAGTAATCTCCGGGATCAGAAGAATGCATGGAATCTTCTTTTCCTTTAAAAGCTGCTGCATTTTGAGAAGTTCATATTTCGACATTGCAATAAAAGCAATGTCTCGAGGATTTTTCCCGTTTGCAATGTCTTTTTCGATTGCGTTTGCAATATCTGCATATTCTGTACTTGTATCAAAATATCCTTGTACTGTAGGAATATAGCCATTATCCGGTCTGGTTGCAATCAACTTTTTATCCATCTTGATCTTATTATTTCTAAGAATCTTGTTTGCGAAATTAATCACTCCCGGGGCAGACCTGAAATTTTCCAGCAGATTAAAATCTTTTCCTTGTATACCCATCAGTTGAAAGAAGTTGATAATGTTTTCGGGTGATGTATCACGGAATCCATAGATGGCCTGCGCATCGTCTCCAACAACCATAAGGCTTGTGATTACCTGGCTCTGACAAATACATTTGATAACATTTAACTGACGTAAATTGGAATCCTGAAATTCATCCACAATGATATGTTTAATACCAGTATTACGAAAATAATCAGGAATAATATAATACAAATCAAGAATCATCCATTCCTGATCAGCATACTCCAGATAATTCTCTTCAATGAGTTCTTTGTTATATTTTTGATATAACACGAACAACTTCTCAAGTGTCTGTCTGGTAATATTCTTTTTATCCACATCCAGTTTATTTAATACAAATTCTGTTATCTCGTCCGTAATTCCTTGTATTCGGTTATTTTTGAAAATATCAAAAATCTTTTTTGCTATAACCAGTCCGCCTTTTAAGTATGCTTCGTTACTCTTTAAAGCCCTGTAATTGAGTCCAGGAATCTCTTCTGAGGAAACTAATTCCTCAATTAATCTCATTCTTTCTCCTTCCTCAATCAGCATCGGTGTACTATTGAATCCAAGATATCCGTAGCATTTTGAAATAATGTCATTTCCAAGACCATTAAAAGTTGTGGAAATCAACTTACTCATATCCAGACCTGAATTTGGCATCAAAGAATTCACATAATCATTAATTCTTGTAGTCATTTCTTCTGCAGCAGCATTCGTAAATGACAGTACGCAAATTTCTTCCGGCTTATATCCTTTTCTAAGAAGTTCTGCTACTCTCATTCCAAGGACCATAGTTTTTCCGGCTCCCGCTACAGCATTAATACGGGCTACCCCACTTTCAAAAGAAATAGCTTCTCTTTGACTTTTTGTGAGGTTCATGACATTTGCCGGAACTTTTGCTTTTGTCTCAATAATGGCATCCGGACTTTTTTCATATTTGCAAATAGCCTTCATTTGGCAATTTCTGCAAGTCTCCGGGTTGCATATAATCTGACTTCCTGCCTCAAAATCCTTGTACAAAGTAAAATAGTGCTGATCAATATTTGTCGGAAATTTTTCCGAATCACTGATACTCACGACATTTTTTCCATTCTTATCAAAGAAATCGAGATCAAAAATGCCTTTTTCGAAATTATCATTACTTTTTTTCAGAAAGTAGAAAGATGCTTTAACCTCAACCAAATTTTTTCTATTAGGATCAATGTAAGCCAATAATTGCTTACCATAATACAACATAGCATACAATGATAAGCATCCGCTTGCGGACCCGTCCAATTTTCTTCCATTAATGGTAATGTCCGGCTTTTTAAGAAAAAATTTTACAATTTCAAGAGTTCTACCATTATAAAAAAACATATCGGGATCTACTGTTACTTCCAATCCAAAAATATTCATAGTAGATTCCGGTGTCATCTGAGGTACTCGATTGTCACTGGAAACATATCTTTTGATGTACTTATTTGCGAGATCATCACACAAAATTTCGCGTGTTTTCCCGGCTAACTTATCATCATCTGTATATGCTTCTGCAAATACAGTGTCTACTACCTGCTGCCAATTCATTTCTCTATTCTGGTATCCATAGATGCACTTTTTGATTACTTCTCTGCGTATAATATTTGTATTAGGCTCTTTTATTGTTGCAAGTCTATGCTGTCTACGGAATAAACAACGATTCATACCTTGCAGCTGACTCATAGTAAATCTCATATATTTTCCTCCTTTTATCTTTTCTTGATATATTTAATATGTCAGATAATGTGATATAAAAGAAAAGCCATGGCACACGCCATGGTTTCTTTACTTTATGCTAATACCTGATGCGTTCTTTTATCAAGAACATAAGTGCAATACTGTCCATTTTTATAAACAGTTATTGTACTGTGTTTGCGAGGATCAAAATTAAATCCTTCGACATTTCTTTCAATAAATTCGAATAATTTCTTTAACATATGAGGCCTCCATTTATCTTTGATATCTTTAGTATGACAGAAAAAACATAGACAAAGAAAAGAGGCCTTATAGCCTCTTAACTTACGTTACTACTAATCCCATATTTTTCGATTTCTGAAAAAGGTATTTGCTGATTATCATCGATCAACATGATTTTCTTTTTATCAATGAGTTCACCTAAGAACATTCCCGGCATACGTATGCAAGAAACTTCCACTTCTTTTTTTGCTCTAGTAAAAGCAACATAAAACATACGTCGCTCTTCTTCTAATCCTGCATCTCCGTTTTCGTTCAACGATCTTTGAAATGGTACATTTTTGTACGTAACATTACGGATCCACACATAATCCCATTCCAAGCCTTTTGCGCCATGGAATGTAGAAAGACGTACACCGTCAGGATTATTGGCACAATCATCCAAAAATTCCTGAAAATCTCCGATATAATCAATCCATTCTTCCATAGTATCAAAAGAATTTCCTTCGGAAATAATATCGTGCAAAACTGCTTTTGCCATTTCATAGCTTAATCCGCGATATTCTGCTGATTGCTTTACCCATTCTTCAAAATCCACATTTACGATTGTCTTGAGAAACATTTTAGGACTCATTCTTCTAATTCTAGACAATGTTTCTTTTAACTCATCGAGATTATTGAGCATATCTCGGTATCTTCTGACATTATAAGGTGTAGTTTCAAAGTAAGCATTTATACATTTTTTAATAGATTTAGGACTAAGATCACAATCTTTGAAAAATTCAGTTTTGATATATCTTGATGGGCAATTCAAAATCTTTGCAAGGTATACTTTTGCACCATCCGAAATTCGGTCTTCTTCAGGATCGTATGCTTGAGATAACTGGTAATATGCATTGATTGCTTCAAAAACAAAGTGATTATGAATGTTTCCAGGATTCTCTTTAATGCTGATAGGAATGTCTGCCTTTTTCAGCAATGGCAAAATAGTTGTTGCTTCTACATTCCGACGATACAGCATTGCGATATTACAATAAGGGACTTCCTTTTTATCATGTAAATCTTTGATCCAATGAATAATCGCAAGGTTTTCTTCTAACTCATCTGAATAAATACCCATCTTTAATTCTCCGGGTTCTTCTCGTCCAGCTTCAAATTTCTTTTTGAAACGAGTCTTATTGTTATTGATGACTTTTCCAGCATACTCTACAATCTTTTTTCCACTACGATAATTTGTTGATAATGTAAATTTCTGAGCATCTTTGAATTTCTTTTTGAAATTCAGCATGATGCTGGAATCTGCAGAGCGAAAACCATAAATAGACTGATCATCATCGCCTACCACGCACATATTTCCATGTAATGCTGATAGCTGATAAAAAATATTAGCTTGAATTTTGTTTGTATCCTGAAATTCATCAATAATGATATAATCATATAATGACTGATATCGATACAAAGCGACCGGATTCTGCTTAAATAGCTGCAGTGTTAAAATGAGCATATCATCAAAATCAATTTTGTTTTCTGAGTGCTTTAAGTTTTCATATCCTTTATAAAGAGGAGCAAACTTCACATCGGTGTCACATAATACGATTTTGTCTGGATATTCCTTATAAGGATCCAATCCAGCATTTCTAGCATATGAAATCTGAGAAATAAGAGACGTTGCTGCTTCATCCAAATAAGCCTTGTCTACAGCATCCTTTAAGGCTGTTTTAAAATACTTTTTCTGTTCCCATTCTTTCATGATGCTGTTTCCAGATAATCCATTAAATTCTGTTCGTAAAATTCCAAAACAAATAGAATGAATTGTGGCAAAACATACTTCTCCATCATTAGGATATTTTTGTTTAAATCTTGTCATCATTTCATCAGCTGCGTTTTTTGTAAACGTAACCATGAGAATTCTTCTCGGGTCTATATTTTTGGTATTGATCATGTAATGTATTCTTTCAAGCATTGTTGTTGTTTTGCCGCTGCCAGGACAAGCTACAACTAATACCCTACCGTCTACGGTTTCAACAATTTTCTGCTGTTCTTCTGATAACATATTTATCCTCCTTCTTTCCATACTTATCTTAATTAATATGACAGAATTTATATTTTAAAAATATGTCACGTTTTTTAATAAAATCTAGCATATTAATAGTAGATAAAAACTAACATTATTGCTTGCCTAATCTATGTACAGCAAAACAAGGCAAGCATAAAAGAGCTGTACAGAAAGAGGAATATATGGCACGACTTAACAATGTATCTCTCTTTGGAATTGTAGCAGAAGATCCGATTGTAATCATGGATGATGCAAGCGGAAATTACAAAAAAGGACAAGCTTTTTTGATTGTTGCAAGTGCAAACAGAGAAAATGGTATTAGTACCAATGTTTTTTATTCCAAACCATTTCTATATTCAGAAGATCCTGATATCGTTGCAAAAATGGCTGAATGGAAAAAGAACGATCTTGTTTCTATTAAGGGAGTTATTACTACTCTTAATGCAAATAAAGGAACCATCTGTGCTCACTGTCATGAGAAATCATCCAGACCAGGAGAAGTGTCTCTTATTACACCTATTTATGTGGAAACTAGATATACTGATTTAGAAGAAAAAGAGGCTACACGAATTTTGAATGAAAAGAGAGAAATTTCTAATCAGGTATATTTATTAGGATCTCTCTGCGCTGATGTAAATGGTAAAAAAGAATCAACGATTTATAAAGACATTATCAGCCAATCTTCTTACAAAGGAATTGCTGCATATCAAATTGCCGTCGATAGAAAGTATTATTTGAAGCAGGACCAGCCAACTAATAGAACGGATTACCCTCATATCATTAGTGTAGGAGCCAAAGCAGAGCAAGACATGAAATGTATTCATAAAGGCTCCATGGTTTTGGTTGATGGAATGGTTGTTACAAGAGAATTTAGAAGAACCGTTACGTGTCCTCATTGTGGTCAACAATTTGATTGGCCGGAGAAAGTTCTTGAAGTACTCACATTTGGCACAGAGTATTTAGCTGATTTTATGACCCCTGAAGAATACGATAAGCTTCAAGCAGAAAAATTGCAATCAATTAAAGATGGTATTTTTACAACTACATAAAAAGAAAACCCTGTGCTTTGGCCAATGTCATTAAGATAAGAGTCGTTCGAGGTCTTGACACCCTGAGACAACTGCAAATCTATAAAGCGACATTAAGTTAAGGAACTTCAAAATCAAAAGGAAATGTCTATCGAGGTATAAAAACTTCGGTAGGCATTTTTTATTTGCATAAATCCTAAAAATAGGCATGCTTTTAGGACTGGATTTTCTCAGCCAGCCTGAATAAAGATATTCTATTTGGAATTGTATTATTCGATATTCCCGCCACGAATATTCTTATGCCACACGGTACACAAACCAAACTGCCGATTTTGGCTTGAGATTACGTTTATCAGAACGTCCTGCTCTTACAGGAACCGTATATGCCAATATCTCCGCAAACATCATATTTGGTGGTTTCTCGTTATATAGCCTGTAATATTTCCGCACAATCAGACACACCATCTTAAAATCAATAGCATACGGATACTTGTGATTGCTCTGTGGCACCGATACACATGCAATAGAGCGACTTACAGCATTAAACATGATAAAGTGTGCAAACAGCTCCATTTTGATGAAATCCTCCTTTTTGGAGTGGAAGTTGATGCCACCTAACGCATACTTTAATTCACGAAACGAAGTTTCTATATCCCAACGCTTGTGATACATTTCTTTCATACGTGAAATAGGAAATTCAAAGCGGTTCAGATTCGTAAGCAACACTTCCCATTCTTCTCTGCCAGTATCAGAGTTATTGATGCAAAATTTCACTACACGGCATTTCACATTTACAAACTGTTCAAAATCCCATCTCTGGTCTTTGGTATTCTTGGAGCGAATAGCTTTATACTGCCTCTTACGATGATTTACAAGGTGTAAATCAGGTTCATCCGTATTATGATGTTGAGTGTAATAATGATTAGAAGTAGTGACTCTAAAAGTCATTTCCACATCACATTCCATATCAGGGAGATTTGCAATTTCACGGATACCTCCAAACTTACCTGCTTTGGTGCGGATAATGTAATGACAGTTTGGCAGACGGTTGCAGGTTTCAATCATATTGAAGCCGTCATAACCTCTATCCATAATTACAATATACTCACCGCAATCTAAGCGTTTCAGCATATCAATGGCAGCATCACGTTCGTTTGCTGATGATTTAGGCTGTAAGATACAATCCTGATACGTGCGATTTTCAATATCATACAATAAATTTGCATGGACTTGGCAATATGGTTTTACTGGTTCTCCATCTTTACGAGGTCGTCCGTTTGGAACATTCATCAAAAAATCAGACTTGGGATTGTATGGAGTTGTGAAATCCGAGCCATCTATAGCGAATACCCGGTACTTGCCATCCGATAATTTAGGCTTCTGCATGGTCTTGTTGTATTCTTTTAAGATATGCTCAAATATTTCGGGTTTCAATTTGCCTTTTGCCTGTTCATAGGCGGATGCAGTCATACGTTCATCCAGATTGGGAAACGCATCCAGTAATTCTGCATTTAAGGAATTACCTTGCATGTTGAGAGTGACTTTAATCGTAGTCGTAGCATTCAGCTTACGGTTTCTGGTAAAATCACCCGGATTTTTGGTATACAAACCAATATCAGCTACTGTCTGGTCGATAACAGTATCTAATTCATCTAATATGTATGGTTGTATATCAGAGGACATAAAACATCACCTGTCTTCTGAAACAACAGATAGTCTTACGTTTTATTCGGTTATGTTTAGAAAAAATATCGACAAATCGGCTTATTTTTAAGCGATTTTGGTACGCAGATAGTCTGAAACATCTTGACAGAGAGACTTCCCCGTATTAGAATAATCCTTGTAAAACACATAACGAATTGATACGCAAGTATCGTTGAGTTAAAGGAGCGTCAGTAGTCTTTGGTCGGAGTGCTGACGCTCTCGGTCTATAGTTATACATAATCATTATACAACTTTATCTATATCTACGTAATAAAAAAGAGCCGTTATCTCGCCTTTCGGAGAGAATCACGGTTCTTCTGTTTTTATGTAATTATTCAATAAAACTACTTATATGATAAGCTGTAACACCTTTTTCTTCTGCCTGTTTTAAATATGATAATACATCATCAATAAATACGGTTTCTTCTAATTTGTGAAAATTGTGACTTATAATCCAATCCCATATGCGAGTTTTAGAGCCTTTCATAATTGCTCCATATTTAGTTTCAACACAGGTATCATTCGAAGCAAGTTTGTACCCTAAGCTGTTATTATGGTCAAAATATTCAAGAAAATTATCCCAATATTCTTCTGGCACAAACCAAAAATTTCCATTGAACTCAATACCTTTACAGTTTTCCTCAAGCCATACAATCTTATCAAGTAACTCCACAGGTGATATAATAGCACCACATATCCAAATGCCTTCTTTCTTTGCTCTTTTAAGCGTTTGAATGATTGTTTTTAATGGTCTACTATACAGGAAAATATGATTTTCTATCTCTTTCATAGTTTGCCCGTTAGTAGTTCCATCTTTTGCATTTACGTGGTTATTAAATCGGTATTCAGCTATAGTACCATCTATATCCACATAAATATATTTGTTTTTTAATGCTTTTATCATTTTTCTATTCATACTATTTTTCCTTTCGTAAAAACAAATCCTCATAACATTCACAACCAATACCAGTGCAGTACGAACAGCCACCTTCATAATTTTCACTTTTTGGAAACGAAGTTTCATATATTTCTTTTATCTGAGATTGCCCTTGACTATCACAGGCAGAATAACTTTTGTATCTCATACATATTCCTTTCCCAAAAACACCCCTCCCTTTTCATTTTAAGAAAAAGAGAAGGGTGTGATTTTTAGCTTAACTTAATGACATTGGTGCTTTGGCACAGGGTTTTCTTTTATAAATACGCACATTTTAAATGTGCCGCTGCCTTCCGTGCATTATTGGATTCATAACCCATGTCGCGGGTTCCGGTATTAAAACCATTGAATCCTCTGTTCAGTGCATTCTTATCTCTTTCTTTTCTTTTCTTGTTTGTCATGTGTGCCATGGTCTTTTTCCTCCGATTATGAATTAGATTCATTTTCCAACTGTTCTATTGTTTTTTGGAATTTTTCAATTTTATCCTTAAGCAGTTCTTTCATTTTATTAATTCCAAGCTTTTTTGCCTCTTCCATGTTCTCCGTATGAAGTTGTTCCTGTTCAACGCCGAGCTCTCTACATGTCAAAAGCCACTGGTTTCCATAATAAATATGTTTGTGTAACATGAAACTTATTCCGTTCACATTGTTTTCTAAGATACTTGGTTTTATTTCTTCATCTCTTTGATTATGCGTTGTAATATCCCTGTACATTCACTTTGCTCCTTGTATATTATTTTTTATGCGGGTTTTTTAACTGCAAGCGATTGGTAGATTCTCTCACAGATACCCATATTTCGCTTGAATTTTGTTACGACATGATAAGCAAGTTCCTGCGACGAAATAATTTTTTCAATCACATCGTTGCAATCAGCTAGTTTCTTCCACTTCCAGTACATTTCCACTGACTTTCTCATGATCAGATCATAAAATACATCCGGCTCTTCCTGGAATAAGGAATTCAAAGTAACGACATCCTTTTGATAACCGATGAACGCTTCATCCTGCGTAATACAGTTTGTTTTCTCGGTATCAAAATGAGGATTGCCTTCTTCGTCAAAAGAAAGAAAAACATTATCATTTCCCAAAGAGAGATTCTTACTCTTCACTTCGTCTTCCGACTCACACAATGCTGTTGGCAGATACGCTACGACCGTTTGACAAAGGCCCAATGCTTCCAGCTGCTCCTTTTTATAAGGCTGTTCCTTACTGGGGTCATATTCTCCGTCTTCAAGATAGTTGTTAACACCCCCGAGTAATGTAGCTATTGTCTTCCTTGTCTCATAAGGCGAGGTCCCAAGAAAGTTCCGAACCATGGATATTACTCCGCCGTTTGCTCCGCATGAGAAGCAATGATACCCTTTAGTACTTACAATACATCGATCCAGATCCGTATCGCGTTTACCTGCATTTTTTTCATGTTCGGGGCACTCAATAAAAATCGAATTACCTCTCT
>UMDY01039074.1_pt1 | contig 26583 bp, 20 predicted proteins | sample 1964591 | NCBI WGS metagenome assembly UMDY01 (sample SAMEA4836004, study PRJEB28245) | human gut metagenome | biome: gut microbiome; material: fecal sample | place: Denmark | collected 2008
AAAATCAAAAAGGCTAACAAATGGAACAAGGAGAAATAATACTATATCAGCCTAATGATTCTCTAAGACTAGAAGTTAGGTTAGATGGAGATAATGTATGGTTGAATCGTTCACAACTTGCTGAACTATTTGACCGTGATGTAAAGACTATTGGTAAGCATATTAATAATGCTCTTAAAGAAGAACTGGATAATGTTCCAGTTGTCGCAAAATTTGCGACAACTGCTGCTGATGGTAAAGTTTATCAGACTGAACATTATAATCTTGATATGGTTATATCTGTTGGTTTTCGAGTAAAATCAAGAAGAGGTGTTGACTTTAGAAGGTGGGCGAATACCATTCTTAAAGAATATATGCTTAAAGGATATGCTATTAATCAACGTATTGAACAACTTGAAAAAACTGTCGCCTTACATTCAGAAAAGATAGACTTCTTTGTCCGCACTTCACTTCCGCCGGTGGAAGGTATCTTTTATGACGGACAGATATTCGATGCCTACAAGTTCGCAACAGATTTAATCAAATCAGCCAAAAAATCCCTCGTGCTGATAGACAATTATGTTGATGAATCCGTGTTGCTCATGCTGAGCAAACGAAATCCGGGCGTATCGGCCACGGTCTATACGCAAAGAATAACTCCGCAGCTGCAGCTTGACCTTGACAAGCATAATGACCAGTACCCGCCCATCAACATGAGAACTTACCGGAACGGGCACGACCGGTTCCTGATAATCGACGATAGGGAAGTGTACCATATCGGAGCCTCACTGAAGGATCTGGGCAAAAAAATGTTCGCGTTCTCCAGACTCTCTATACCTGCAAAAATAATTTTGGACATTCTATGAAAGATGAAGATATAGAAATGAGATTTAAGCTGGAGTTGGACGTAATAACGCCAATTCCCAGAACAATCACACGAAAATTTTCAAGTCTAAGACACATGCGACAATGGAAAAATCGCAACGAGATTGACAGCTGCCTGTGGTGTGTCAACAGCCGAACATACACCAGGAATGAAAAAGGGGAGTGGGAACAGTTTACCATATTCGGCAAACAAATCGTTCTGAAATCCGAAATGGAGAACGCACTCCGACACATGGCAGTAAAAGGATACAACCAGCTGACACCTGAAGAGTGGAATGAACTCAACCGAAAGTTACGTGAGGACAAATGAATCCTTAAAGGTTTCATCTTTTTTTAAAACTGAATCCTTTAGGGTTTCAATATCTGAAAGAAATTCTATATATCCATATATCTGCGCATTTATATTTCTGTATATCTATATGTATGGATATCTATATTTATAATAAAAACCCCCGGTGCATCACTGCAGCGGGGGAAAGTTAGATGTATAGAAAAATATGAGTTTTCAATTAATCATACCAGTCTTCTAAAGATACATTAATGTAATTCAATGTTTCGTCCCAGACATCTGCTCCCTGATAATCGTTGTTGAACAGATAGTCCGCATCCAGACGAAGGAGCGTCCACTCAGATGATCCTTCCGGCTTCCAGTACAAATGAACTACAGGACCAGCATATTCATTTCCATTCGCATTGGTCGGCTTAGCGTAAAACTTAGTTACCTTACACTCCATTATACCTTTCCAGTAGCGGATGCCAGGCTGTATACTGACGCTTACCCTGCCAATTTCATCCGCCCACTCTACGTCATTGGTAGTATTCTGTTTCCGAGCACTCGGCCGGTAGGAGTTTGACTTGAGTTTGAACTCACGTTCCCATACCGCCTTGATTTCCCCTTTTAAAGCTCCCTTGCCTTTATTGGAAATGGTGTACACCACATTGAAGAACTCATTATATGGAATCCTATAAGACAGGAAATTCGTATTGTCTCCTTCCTTTTCAAGGAATATATCCCTTAATGCAGGCAGGTTATCCGGTGCAGGCGCCTTGACCTCGTACATCCATTCCTGATCTGAGCCATTCTGCTCATACCCCAACGCCTTGAACCAGGTAGATTCTCCTTTTCGCTGGAACAAGGGTACAAGCTGGTATGTCCCGGGTGCTGAAGTCACGTAACACTGGATCTTCTTTCCGTCCCAGTTTCCCTGAATCTTGATGTCAATGGGCTGGAACTTTTCTACTATCTGACTGCCCTGCATGAATACAAAGCGCACCTTTCCCTCAAAGGGCTCACTGCCTGCATGTGTATAGAACAGTCCGAACGGCTTGCCCTCATTCTGGTAGCAGTCATATCCGAACTCAGTATGATTTGTACTTATGAAGAACATATTTTCAAAGTCGGTATAATCTACGCTTCTGAGAACAATCTCGTCTGTCTTGCCGAACTGGCTCCAGTATTCTACATCAATTGGCACGTCATCTTTGTTAACTTCTCCATTGTAAGCTCCCTTGATCTTGATAGTATAGGTATAGATATTGCCAGCTTCCCATTCATGCCAGGAGGGGAAAGTATAGCTCATTTCCTTTCCGTCGAGCTTGAATGAAAGTGATACTCCATCCGGATGGTAGAGTGGTGGAAGAATAGCTTCCGATACGGTTGGATTTGCATCATTAAGCATGAACCCTCCTCCTATGGAAATATCACTTTTATCTTTCTGAATCAATACATCACCGTCAATAATGTTCATTATGAGTGAAGATGATACGTTTTTAATCATCACATCCGTAATGAGTCCCTTTCCGATATATTCATCCCTCAGAAGCTTAATTCTGATAAGTGAAAGTGCATGATTCATTACGGGTTTGGCTGTCGGGAAATCAGGAGTAACGGCACACTTTCCAAACAGGACATCTTCCTGTTTTGTCAAATCGATGTTAAGTTTCATGTCGGTCGCATTCTGGTCATATGGATGATATGCATAGACTGTCTGTTCATTCTGTACCTCATATTGCTCAGCCGCAATCCACTTATATCCGTCATAGGTATACTTCAGGTTTCTGTCCTGCGTGTATAGTCCTATTTCATTGCCTGCCTGCCAAGCATTGATAACCCCCCTTCGTGATTCCACCATGTTATTCAGTGTTGCGTCCAGCCCAAGCAGAAGTTCTTCGTTAACCGGTTTGTCTTCCGGCTCATCTTCCGGCTCATCTTCCGAATCTTCAGTCTGCTCAGTGTTATCGCTATTCTTTTCAGGAACTGGTATATCTTCCGTATGACACGATACCAATAATGCTGCAATAAATGCAATAAATATAATTCTTTGAACCTTCATAGTTATTATCAATAAATTTATAACACAAATATACACAATTATAATTTTATGCAGCGTATTTAACGCAGAAATATTGTTTATATTTTCATTCTTTAACACTTTGTTTCATAAAACAAAAATATATGAAGGCAATGATGTTGCCCTAGTTCATACTTAGTTTTGCGGTAATCAAAACAATCAAACAATTAACATGGAAAGAGATAGTCAAAGAAGAAACGCACTGCAAAAGTATGCTGAATTGATGTTAGCAAAAATAAATGAAGTAAATGCCAGTGACTGGAAAAAGCCCTGGTTTGGAGCTAATTTTTCCGGTCAAGCACAAAACATTAATGGAAGGTCATACAATAATTTCAATCAGATTTTGCTATCATTAGTGTGTGAAAAGAAAGGATACAAAACTCCTGTATTCGTCACATTCAAACAAGCACAAGAACTTGGATCAAATGTAAAGAAAGGAGAAAAAGGTTTCCCAGTTAATTTCTATACTCCAGTTGTAAAAGACAAAGAGGGAAACAAAATTCCATATGATGATTTTATAAAATTATCAGATATGGATAAAGAATCTTACACTGTATCACATTATACCACATTCTACCATGTATTCAACATCGAACAAACGTCTTTTCCTGAAAAAAATCCTGAAGCTTGGGATCTAATGCAAGATAGATTTTCAATTGAAATCCATGCTCAAGGAGACAGTTACGTAAATCCATTTTTGGATAAAATGATTAAAGAGCAGGAATGGGAATGCCCCATTAATCTCATACATCAGGACAAAGCTTCCTATAACTGGAAGGAAGATGCTATTACATTACCTACGTTTGAGCAGTTTTCAGATAAGAAAGAATTTTATTATACCGCATTACATGAAATGGCACATTCCACTGGACACCATTCGCGATTGAATCGAAAATTCGGACAATTCGGTGATGAGTCATATGCCAAGGAAGAACTTATAGCTGAATTATCTTCTGCTTTCGCAGGAAAACAAATAGGTATGAATCCCTTACCTAGAAAAGAAAACGCACAATATTTAAAGAGTTGGCTGGAGCAAATAAATAAAGATCCAGAATTTCTATATAAAATATTGAAGGATGTCAGCCGAACTGTCGGAATGATAGAGAATAAGGTTGCTGCAATATCAAATAACCAGGTAGTATCAGGCGAGAACACTCCTGAAATTACAAGATTATATAGAGATAATGATGGCATAATCAATGCAAGCATTAAATATAATGATAATATTAAGGAAGTTATCATTTATCCGCGTGGGAATGATTATTGTTATACCATTGGAAGCATAGCAGACAAGAATATGCAGACCTATTTTCTGAATGAAAACGAAGTTAATAAGGTCAATGATTTATTACAAAACAACACTCTCTCAAAAGTTATAAAGAGTAATCGTAAAACGTTGACACTTGATGGTAACACTGCCAGTATAGAGTATGCAGGAAAAAAATATGATGCGACAGATATTATAAAGACACTTAAACAAAACGATATAAATGTGAATCAGATAGCTACATCAGAGTGGGAGAGGTTACTTAAAGGTCAAGGACTACAGCTGAACAAATCAAAAAAAGCTATATTCAGCATAACGAAGACTCCATCAGGATATAATATGAAAGTAATGAATATTGCTAAAAATAGTACTAAGATTAATGGTATCGAAGCTGAAGCATAACCTCAAACAAGATAGAATTAACAGTAGAAATTTAATAGTACATATATGGAAAAATCAAAAGAATTACATTTTTTCTTTGCTGGTAACGGCATATCATGTTCAGAAGAAGGGGATAAAGGATTTACAGGACATATTTCCAAAACAAGACATATCAATATCACTCCAGGAAAAACATTCACTCGAGAAAATCTCCAGAAGATATATGATATGGCTGATTCTGGGAATATGATTTTCTCCAATGGCAACACTCTTGGATATCTTGTCCTCAATCCAATACATAAGCCCACTAAAGAATACATAAACAACATAACCAATGAAGTCTATCAGCTGAGTGTAGAAGTGATAGATGGTAAAAAATATGTCTGTACTCGTGACGGACAAATTTTTTCTGACGATCCCAATAAATATCAAGATATACCTATTGTTTCCAACCCAGAAAATAAAAAGTTCTTATTAACCAACTACTCTAAGGAATATGATGGACATACTCTTTACCGCATACGTGCTCTGAAAGATTTTGCAGGAGTCAGAGCTGGTGAACTTGGTGGATATGTTGAACATGAACATAATCTTTCTCAATATGGGAATTGCTGGATAACTACGGATTCTGCGGTTTTTAATCTCGCATATGTAGGGGATAATGCACTTGTGAGAAATTCAATTATGTATGGGAATGCAAAGGCCTTGGAATATTCGAAAATCATTGATACTACTATGTATGACAACTCCATAATCAAAGGGACAGCTATTTCTAACAACTCTTATATATATAACAAATCTCTTATTTGTGGAGAAAGCCGAGTTAGCGGTCATCTTGCTTTTGATGGTATAATCAAGGATAAAGTCTTTATCAAGAATTCTGGTGTTAAAATTACAGGGAATAACATAGAATTATCTGGAGAAGCACAAATATCCGATCAGGTAGAAATTGAAGGTAATGCTAAAGTCGGTGGTAAAAGCCGTATTATGGGGCATGCAAAGATTACCGACTATGCGGAGGTTTCAGGTTCCGGAATAATAATTAAAGATGATGTTTACATAGGAGGTAAATCACGTATATGGGATAATGCCATTTTATCCGGACAAGTAAAAGTAAACGGACGTGCCCTTATACGTGAAAATGCGGAATTATCCGGGAATGTTCTTACTGGTGATGCTGTAGAAATATGTGGTCAGGCTAAAGTCAAGGATAACGTAATAATATCCGGATGCAGTATTGTCGGTGGTTGCTCGAAACTCTCTGGAAATGCTATCATAACAGATTATGCACAATTATCCTCACATGTGCAGATCCGTGGAAATGCTAAGGTAAGAGGAAATGCGCGTCTAACAGATTTCGTTTGTGTCTGTGAGCATGCCAGCATAGACGGAGATGTCATACTATCGGGGGACACAATAGTCAAGGGTAATACCCATATCAGTACACAAATCGAGGCTAACAAAATTATAAAGCCCTGCTCTCTAAATGAAACATCAAAAGAAAATAGTCTTTAAATAAAAATAAAACAGTATGGAAATCATTGGAATTATAAAAAAAATATACCCAATTCAGGAAGGGGTAAGTAAAAGTACAGGAAATCCATGGAAAAGTATGGAATTTCTACTCGAAACCGAAGACAGATACCCACAGAGTGTATGTCTTCTGTTGATGAACGATAATTGTACACGATTTGAGATTAAAGAAGGCGATAAAATCAAGGTTTCATTTGACATGAAAGCTCGAGAATGGGAAAACAAAGCATACAACACTCTTATCGCCTGGAAAGTAGATAAAATATAAATGACATGAAAAGTTTAATAGGAAAGTGGATAGAGCAATATAAAGAAATTGCATCCATAAAGAGAGAGCCTTCGCTCATCAGTAATTATGAACATCCAGAAGAAAAACTCCAATTAGCCGCTATCAGCCGACATACCCGTTGCATAAAATATATAAGGAACCCATCTGAAGCCGTACAATTAGAAGCCGTAAGACGAAATCCAGAGTCTATTATATGGATTAAAAATCCAGGAGAAGAAGTGCAACTCTCCTGCATTCGTCAAGCTCCTTACTTGATAAAAAGTATTAATAACCCTACTGAAAAGGTACAAATAGAAGCTCTGCATGCTGATCCTACACTATTACCTGTAATCCATCAACCGGCGCTGAATAGTTTGTTGTATGTAGCAAAAGTGTCACCAGCAAGTCTTTCTGGTTGTATCTATGATACAGCAACGCAAGAGATGCTTTTGAAAGCGAACCCTCAATGTGAAGCCTTTTTAAATTTAGTATCTACTGAAGCCTTTAAAAAAACATTAGAATATAATCCAGGCATGTTCAAAGGAATAGAGCTTACCTCTAATCAGCTAAAAGAAATATATGTAACTCATCTAAGTCAATGGTGCAAAGAACAGCTTGTATCACGACCTAATAATGACGAAAAAATGAAATTTTTTCTTGCTGGAAGAACTATAAGTGAAGAATTGCAATTGCTAATTGTTAAGGACAATTATTTCAATTATCCTTATATAACTCATCCAACAACAAAAACAACTTCATATGTCCTTACCGCTGTGACAGGTAATCAATATAAAGGTTCAAACATAACATGTGTAGAGAAACCATTACGAAAGCTTATTCTTTCCCTACATGATTCATTTCTAATGAGCAAGCTACCTTTGTCAAATTCTATAAGAGAACAGCTCAATAGTATGAACATTTATCTTGATGATTATGAGATAAGACATAATGAATATATTCAGAAATTATACGAAAATTACAAAGAGTTCAAACTATCCACGGGGTTAAGTTATAACGATACTGCATATATTCAGCAAACAAAAACTTTTTTACTTCAAAATTATGCTAAAGATAGCAATGGGGATATTGACAACTTAAATGTGCCGAAAGGTATGGATATGTATACAGACTGTATTGATAGGGGAAAAGTAATGAAAGGGGTTGAAACTGCATTTACTGTTGATGTTAAGGCTAAAATAAATAAAGAACTTGAATCTGCTGGGCTATCTAGTAAAAGTTTAACAGAACAAGAAGTTATAGCATTGATCAACGGAAGTCCAATCAAATTATCCAACGACAAGTATCTTTTAAAGGTAAAATCTCCTGGAGGTATAACTTTTAAAATACACCAAGATATCCAAAAAGAAAGATTAAACGAGAATATTTTATAATGTAAACATGCAATTATGAAAGCAACAATAAGAGAAGTATTAGCATCAATATTTAATCCTAATTTACGTAAAATTCTAAAAAATCCAATATCAATAGGAAGCATATCTGAGCCTTCTGAGGACTTGCAGTGTACGGCAGTCCGTCTCGATGAACATGCCATCAACATGATTAATAAACCTTGTGAGCGAGCAAAAAAATATGTCATAATCAAAAATCCATACCACATTAAATTCATCGAGAATCCTTCTGAGGAACTACAGATTCTCGCTGTCAGCAAAGAACCTGATGCAATCGAACTTATAGAAAACCCTTGTTTGCGTGCAAAATTTGCATGCATATATTCTAAACCCGAAAATATCAAATATATTAAGAATCCGGATAAAGAGATTCAGGTGTCGGCAATTCAGAAATCTCCATGCCTCATAAGTGAGCTGGAAAATCCATGTGAAGCTGCTCAGCTTACTGCTGTTCTTAACACACCAGAAACTATTTTTAGCATCCCTAAACCAGGTATCCGTACTATGCTGGTTGCCGTCGAGAAACTTGCTAGTTTTAGAATATATCCCAGCGACAAGAATTTGGATACCATTACAGGAATCATTACACAATGCTATAAGCTCAAAGAAAATGAGCTGAACTACAAGGAATATTTTAAGAATGAAATTTTAAAACTTAAATTAAACGATACGCTATGAGATTCAATTTAATAGAAAGTTTACGCTCACTTTTCAATGCAAGAGCGATAAAGAAAGATCCATTCAGCATAGTTTTACTGGACAACCCTTCAGAAAAGCTACTTTCTACCGCCGTCAGAAAAGACAGCAGAGTCTTTCTTTTACTGAAGAACCCTTCAGAAAATGTTAGCCGAATTGCAATTTCTAAGAATCCATCTTTTATAAAACTTATCCCAAATCCGTCTGAAACACTACAATTATTAGCAATAAGTAAAAACCCAACACAAATAGTAAACATTAAAAAACCCACATTAAAAACACAATTAAAGGTAGTGACCGCATCTCCTGAATGCATCAATCTGATTGAAAACCCTTCCATAGAAGCAATCAAATTATATGTAGGAAATGATTACAAGAGGTTTTGGGACCTAAAGTTAAGCAATGAGAAACAAGAAAAAGTATTTAATGAGATATTCCGTGGAAAAGAATCATGGAACATTCCAACAGAAGAACTTATTACCTGGTTAAGCAACTACACAAAAATTAAAGCTGACAATATAAAAGACATCTATAACACTATTAAAGACTCTATCAATGTAGATAGAATGAGCATTAAGCAATGGCAGGAACTTATTACGACCGGTATGTGCCGGGTAGGAAAAAAAGAAATCGTGCTATCACAGAAGGATGGAGTTTATAACGTAAATATAAACCAAGAAACAACAGAAAATCAGATAGAAAAACAATCAGATATTAAAAAAGAAAATGTCAAGTCAGAAGAGGCAGTGAAGATCACACCGGAAGTAGAGAGAATATCACCACAACAAACACACCTTCGTGAATGTCTGAAAGGCACAAAGAAGAAAATAACAGAAGTGGAACTGTTGGGTGAATTAAAGAACAACAATCTTACGTTGGATGAAATGAGCACTGACCAAATCAGCGAATTAATCAAAAGTGGAGAAACATCAATTAAGGACAAAACCATTAAACTAAAGAAAGAACCGTCTGGATATAAAATCAAGATAACAGAAATGCAAAATGAGCAAACTGGAGAAGCTGTCAAAGAATTACCCAAGATGCAACTTCAGGAGTCTCAGGAAAGTGTCGAAGAAATCCACCTCTCTAAAGCTCAATTAAAAGATATTGAGAAAAAAGGGTTCGCAAACATTCCGGGAGGAAAAATTATCAGCAAAATACAAACACCTGCCGGCTATACATTAAAAGTATATAATGTGATTAATACATTGACACGTCAGGGTCAAGCAGAAGCATGATATTATGGTACATTCAAAATATTACAATGAGCTTAAAGACTATTTAGTCAAATACCATCCAGATATGGCTATGGATGATGATTTCATCTCATCACGTAGTGAACTTGCACAGGAAACATTCATCGAATGTTCAAGAGAAGGCATGAACATAGAAGAGTGCCAGAATGAAGTTAATGAAGTTCTGTATTCAGGACTTCATTTTTCTCTCTATCAGCTCGTCGAAGATATAATAGAAGAAATAAATCTTTCATTCAGCGATAAAGATAAGTTCATCATGCAAATGTTCCTTCTCGTTCAACCCATTGCAGGGAAATACAAACTTGACGACAATTTTGAGAGAACATCAGAGTATGACAAACTGTATACAGAAATCAGCGAACATATAAACCAATACATCAAACATTATGAGCTACAATAAAAGCCAGGCACTGACTAATAACATTAATGCTATCCGAACAGCCTTCCTATTGAAATATGAGAATCGTATTCCTAGTAGGGAAGAAAAAGATATTCTTGAGAAGTACACTGGCTTTGGCGGTCTGAAATGTATTCTCGACACCCGTCCGGTAGAGGAATGGCCATCCTCAGAAAAGAGCCTATATCCTTTGGTGGAAGAATTAAAGCAGGTAATCAAGGAGAACAGTGACTCTGAATCTACAGCAGAATCCTTCTACCGCAGCCTGAAGAACTCCGTGCTTACAGCTTTCTATACACCAGAACAAATAGTCAAAACAATAGGAAAGCAAATAGAAAATTCAACCAAAGGAAATATTGATTATATGCTGGATCCTTCAAGCGGGAACGGAGTATTCCTGAATTTCTCGGAAGGGAAGGTACATCGTACAGCCTATGAGAAAGACTTATTGACTGGACTAATTCTATCAGCCAAAGAGCCAGGAACGGAAGTCCGGGTAGAAGGTTTCGAAAATCTTCCGGAAATGGAAGAAGGCATATACGACCTAGTAATGTCCAACATTCCATTTGGCACGGTGAAGGTCTATGACTATTTTTATCAGAAAGGAAGCCCAATCAAACAAATGGCCACCAACACGCTACACAATTATTTTTTCGTGAAAGGGCTTGACGCAGTAAAAGAAGGGGGGCTGGTAGTATATATTACTACCAGAGGCGTTGCTGATTCTCCTTCCAATAAAGAAATCCGCCGTTACCTGATGCAGAATGCCAATCTGATTAGTACAATCCGTCTTACCGATGATTTATTTACCGGAACTGGAGGTATAGAAGTAGGATCAGACCTTATCATCCTTCAAAAGAACACACAAAAAAGACAGCTTAGTTATGATGAAAAACTGTTTATAGGGAGTCGTGAAGATAATCCTATTACACCCAATAATTATGTAAACAATCCGATTGAACTACATTATCTCGGTATTCCATATGCAGGTACTAACCAATATGGGAAAGCTGTTACTAAGTTCAAAAGCAATGATACAACTTACAGCACCTTGTCTGAGTTACTCCAACGTGACTTCGACCAAAAATTTAATCTGGAGTTATACCTGAAGCATAGTTATCTTGGTAAATCAGTAACAGGTGATGAACAGAAATCAGTAACAGGTGAAAAACTTGTAAGTCTTGGTGACCTATTCAATCTTCCTGAAGAAAAGTCTGAGCCAAAAGCAACCTTTGAAAAGGTTACAGATGAAGTCATAGCTAACGAATGGCTTATGAACCATTATAAGCCCGGCACCTTCGTCATATACCGGAACAGGGTAGGGACTATGGAATACAATGAGAAAAGAGTACTTGGATTCATGCCGGCTACCTATCTGACACGCAATGAAGAATATATACTGAAAGGTTACATACAAGTACGGGACGACTATTTCCGTCTGTTTGATTTCGAAAAGGACACACTGACAGAGAACCAGGCACTTCGGGATAAGCTGAATGGAAGTTATGATTATTTTGTATCTCTACATGGCGGACTCCGTGAATCTGCCTCAAGTATTATCATGTCGGATAATTTATCGACCGATATTTTACCGCTGGAAAGATACGAGAACGGAGAACGCATCAAAGCAGACATTTTCTTTGAGCCGGTTGCATTTTCCAAAAAAGTCACAGAAAATCTTACATGTGACGAAGCTCTGGCGTCTTCACTTAACCTTTACGGATGTGTTGACTGGTCACACCTGAAAGAGCGTACCGGACTTGATGATAATCAGATACAAGCAGAGCTGAAAGGTAAAATATATTATAATCCGACAACATATCAATGGGAACATTCCGGAAGTATGTTATCCGGAAACGTGTATAGGAAAATCGCAGAGATTAAACCCTATCTTACAACAAGACCGGAAAGAGCGCATGATATTCAAGATACATTAAATGCACTCGAGGAAGTTAAGCCGAAGCCTATTCCATTCAATGAACTGGACTTCAATTTAGGTGAAAGGTGGATTCCGCAAGATTTATATTCAGGGTTTGCAACTGAACTGTTCGGTGTAGAAACGGCCATCACCTATACGTCTGCTTCTGATTCATTCCTTGTAAAAATGAGAGAATATTCTTCTGCTGCTAACTCCTTGTATGGAATCAACCATCAAATGAACGCAGAGGAAATCATGAACAATGCACTGCAGAACACATTCCCACAGATTACGAAAACTGTCTATATAGACGGCGAGAAAAAAACTGTTGTTGATACAGAATCAACACAGCTTGCAGCCAGCAAGGTGCAGGATATTCAGGACAAATTTATTGACTGGTTGAATAACCGGCCTGATGAAGTGAAACAATCGCTAGCAGACATGTATAACGAACGGTTTAACTGCTTTGTCCGTCCGGATTATGACGGTTCCTGCCAAACTTTCCCTGGTCTGAGCTTTGAAAAGTTCGATTATAAGGATTTGTACCCATCACAGAAAGATTGTATCTGGATGCTGAAGCAGAACGGTGGAGGAATAGCCGACCATGAAGTAGGAGGGGGTAAAACCATGATCATGTGTGTAGCATCATACGAGATGAAACGTATCGGCGTCTGCCACAAACCTATGATTATCGGTCTGAAGGCAAACGTCCATGAGATAGCTGCCACTTACCGGAAAGCCTATCCACATGCTAAGATTCTGTATCCAGGAAAGGATGATTTCAAACCTGCCAACCGTCAGGAACTGTTCCAGCAAATAAAAAACAACAACTGGGACTGTGTGATTCTGACACATGACCAGTTCGGGAAGATACCGCAGTCACTCGACATTCAGAAGGAGATTATCGAAGATGAAATACGAGATGTGGAAGAAGCTCTTGATGTTCTTAAAAATAGCGGTATGGGATATTCAGGACGACAGCTGGAAAAAGGACTTGAGAAACGTATAGAAAACATGAAGGTCAAACTAAACACCATAATGAACGACATAAAACTGAGAAAAGACGATACGGTTGATTTTCGCAGCATGGGTATCGACCATATCTTTGTTGATGAGTCACATCAGTTTAAGAACCTTATGTTTTCGACACGTCATAACCGTGTAGCAGGACTAGGCAATCCTGACGGAAGCCAAAGAGCCCTGAATCTCTATTTTGCAATCAGAGATATACAGAAAAGAACGGGACGTGATTTGGGGGCCACTTTTCTTTCCGGAACCACTATCAGCAATTCTTTGACAGAGCTGTATGCATTGTTCAAATATCTCAGGCCGGAGGCACTCGACCGACAAGGCATTACATGTTTCGATGCCTGGGCAGCAATCTACACGAGAAAAACTACGGAGTTTGAGTTCTCTGTAACCAACAACATTATACAAAAAGAACGATTCCGTCACTTCGTGAAAGTACCGGAACTTGCTCTATTTTACAACGAAATTACCGATTACAGGACAGCCGACATGATTGGTCTTGACCGCCCGGAAAAGAATGCCATATTCAAAAGTATTCCTCCAACACCGGCACAAGAAGAATTTATAGATAAACTGATGAAGTTTGCTGAATCCGGAAATGCAACCTTACTCGGACGCCCTCCCTTGTCAGAAACAGAAGAAAAGGCAAAGATGCTTATTGCCACTGACTATGCAAGAAAAATGGCTCTTGACATGCGGATGATTGACTCTTTAAAATATGCAGGAGAGACCGGGAACAAGGCAAGCGTATGCGCACAGACACTATACGAATACTATCAGAAGTTCAATGCGGTTAAGGGAACACAGTTCGTTTTCTGTGACCTTGGCACGTACAAGCCAGGAGAATGGAACATCTACAGTGAAATCAAGCAGCAGCTTGTAGAGAACTACCAGATTCCACCGGAAGAAATACGTTTTATTCAGGAGGCCAAAACTGAAAGCAGTCGGAAAAAACTGATAGAAGGGATGAACGAAGGGAAAATACGTATCCTGATGGGTTCTACAAGCATGTTAGGAACCGGAGTTAATGCCCAGCAGCGTGCAGTAGCAGTCCATCATCTTGATACTCCCTGGCGACCGTCGGATCTTGAGCAGCGTAACGGCCGAGCTGTACGTAAAGGAAACATTATTGCGAAAGAATATGCCGGTAATAAGGTCGATATAATCACCTATGCAACGGAAAGATCTTTGGATGCATACAAGTTCAACCTGCTGCAGAACAAGCAGCTTTTCATTGGCCAGTTGAAAAGTCAGCAGCTCGGAGTGCGAACACTTGATGAAGGAGCATTGGATGAAAAATCCGGTATGAACTTTGCAGAATATGTGGCTATTTTATCAGGTAATACAGATTTGCTTGATAAGGCTAAACTGGATAAGCAGATAACGCAGCTGCAGAAGGAACGTGTATTATTTTTCCGCGATATAGACAAGTCAAGACATGAATTGAAAAGAATCATTGAAAAGAAAGCTGTCTCTGAAAGTACAGTTCTCGATATGAAGAATGATTATGCAAAGTTCCGAAGCTCCCAAGGAGATTTCATTTCAAAAGACCAGACACACCTTCATGGGAAAGACACTGGGAAATATTTGAATGCCTGGAGGGCTTCTACTATGAATGACGGTGTAGTAGAATATATCGGGACTTACAAAAGTCATCAGATATATATTAAGAGCGTACAGGGAAATAAATATTTCGGTCTTGTCGGCTTCAGTGGTCGGCAATATCAGTCTCCAACAGCCTTGCCATTGGCTTATGACCGATGCCCGGAATGGCTTGAGGAACTTGGTAACAGTCTTAGCGGCCGTTCTGAAAAGATGGAGCTTGATATATCCCGTTACAAGCACGACATATGCGAGTTACAGGCCAAGTTGGAAAATATAAATTGGCCGAAAGAGGATAAACTCAGACAACTCAAATCAGAAGCAGCAATTTTAAATAACAAGATTAACAATGAACTGAAGAACAACAAAGACACCAGTGTTCATACAGAATATCGTGGCCGCACGCTTGATGTAAATGGAGATAAAGTAATATTATCCGCAGAGGGGAAAGAATATGACTTATCATCTGATATTGCTCAAGCTCTAAAATCTGAAGGCATGTCTATCAGTGACCTAACCTATAACAACTGGGATACTCTTACAAAAGGAATGCCTTTAAGTATCAATAAGAACAAGAATCTGATGATAGTAAAAAATCTCTCCAGCTATTCTGTCAGACTGAATGATGCCACAAAATCCGTTGCTTCATCAAGTGAGATGGAGGCAGAATGAGAAAAGAGAGCATAATTGCTCTCTTTTCTTCTATCAAATATCGCCATTTAAAATGGCCTGAACTTCCTGAATTATCCTATCATAATTTTCCGTTACCTGTTCCGGCGTTACAAATTCATGAACAGGCAATTCCTCTTCTTCCATTTCAAACATCTTAAATTTGGCCTTAAATTCCTTTACATTCGCTCGCGTAGCAGAACCAATAAATTCACCTGGTTCAAGTTCAGAGAAGTCCTTACCCTGATATACATCCTCTTTCTGTGATGATATAGTCACGCTGGAATTGGAAGAGGAACCAGATTTTCCTGCGCTTCTCGAACGTCTCTCTTTTTCTTCCTTACCAAAGAAAAGCGGGTAATACTTCAAGGCTTCCACATCTTTAGTTCGCCCGAGGAACATATTACCGAAGTTCGCTTCTACTGAAGAACGGTCAAGTTTTCCGTACAGATTTTCCAGCTTCGCACCGGATTGTGTAAGAAGAACAAAAGCAGCTTTATATTCACGCAAAACTGATGGTAAGGTCTCAAAATTTTTAATCTTAACCGTTGTCATTTCATCCAAGAAATAGACAAACGGAACTTTGTTCTGCATTGTGAATTGGCGCGAAGATATACTCAAAAGCATAGCTATAACAGGTGAATAGACAGAGTTCTTTGAAAAATTATTGCTGACAGCAAACATCTTCGGGTGCTCTGGATCAATCAGATTAAAATCAAAATCATTGCCGGAAAGAACCCATGCGATATTTTCATCTGTGGCCATTGTCGCAATTTGATTTGACAGAGTGGAGATATACGAAGCCTGAGTTTTTTCTGAGCCTTTAGCCTTCAAAAATGCTCCAGCCATCATTTCAGATATTGTATTTTGTTCCAGGAATCTGGTAAGACTATCCTGAGAAGAATTCATTATAAGAGTAAGAATATGGGGGATTGTACAATACTCTCTATACTCATCATACAATCTATATGCTACTCCTCTAAGAATACCCAATCCTCCGGCAAACCATTCATCCTGCTTTGCATCCTTAGCCTGCATGGATAACAGCATATCTTCCATGAGCTGCATCAATACAGTTTTATCCGATACATTTTTTAGTGGATTGAATCTGTATGAGCGACTTAAATTATCAAAATTGATATAATAGAACTCACCTTTATAATCATATTTCTTCATCAAATTATATGCTGTCCGGGTATAATCTATATCCTTGAAGTCATAGATAAATCCAGCAAAACCCAACCTAATATATTCCTGCAAAAGCCACTTTCCTATTGACTTTGTCTTACCACTTCCAGCACCTCCATATACAAGGAAATTCGCGTAATAGTAGTAAAATTTAAGTTCACGACCACTGACTCCGGAAATAACCGGCAAACATATTGCATTATCATTAATCCGATTCCTTGAGTTGCTGGGTTTTAAATCTTTCAATATAAACAATATGAATACCACAAAAGCAAGAATAATTGGATAGAGATAAACTACACCTAACAAATTACAGATAACTACCTCTAGTAGCATAAGAACTACAAATAAGGCAATATTATACCAAACTTTAGAAAATAGTTTAATCGAACCAATTAAAAAACTCAAACAGAATAATATGCCATAATAAAACCATTCATCTTGTATTATTTCTAATAGTTTCATAATGATTTACCTGTTAAGACGTTTAAAGCTATTGTTTTCATTTCATTGATAAATGCCCTTTTAGGATTTACGATAAAACGGTATATTCGTAAAGAATTATTAAATACTTTTCTTTCATTCTTTAATTCACCTTGCAACAGCTGTTGTTTTAATTCACGCATTGCAATTACCTGCATCTGCTGACGCTGTTTCCATTCTTCATAATCCCTCTTATTATATACATAATATGGTAAATAATTATAATCATCAGCAAATCTGGTAGCGCATCTTTCAGCCCATTCGGAACGATCAAATCCTACCACTACTTCCTTTCCATCAAGCAGCTGTCTATTTCCTCTGCTCTTGGTTAGTGGAGACAATGAAACTGTCTGAGATTTATCCATTCTTGATACAATTATGTGTACATGAAGCTGTAATCCTGGTTTCTTATCTCCACACTTTGCTCTACCATTTTTCACTTCCTCAGAGTCTCCCTTATAATGTCTTTCTGTTTCGACTCTACCAAACCAAACAAGATCACTCCCTGACTTCACTTTCTCTCGATAAAAGTTAGCAGCATATTCATCCATACAATGGCGTGTATAGTTCTTGAGTTCCGAAATCACATGTTCCTGTTCTTCCTTAGTCAACTCGAAAAAATCATTCACGCTATTTTTTCCGGTAACTTTAGCGATAAGATGCTTTAACTCATGTTGACTTGGATTAACAGATAGCATGTAAAACTTATCCTCGTTTCTTTTCAAGGTACGATGATTGTTATCTATCACATGAAGCACATTTGCCCCAGAAACGAAATCCTGCTCAAAAGAAAAGAAGGAATCAAAATAAGGTCTTACATCCTTCCCCTCTTTGGACAAATATTCTACCAACTGAAGGCAAGAACCTTTATTATCAGAAACACCCGGAGTATTTACCGGCCGATGGACACTACAATACATATTCACTTTTTACTTTATCTAATAATTTATCAAAGTATGATTCCGGAACCTGTAGATCATCACCAAATGCCGCACGCCGAAATTGTCTTTTATCACAAAAGACATCAATCAAATTAATTAATGACTCCAGCTTTTTCTTATATTCTTCGGGGGATTCTCCAGACTGCTTATAACGCTGAAGTTCTTCCTTCAGAGATTTGTTTTCATTGGCTAAACGAACGAGCTGTTCATTATTCATACTCATATTTCCTGAACTAAAAGACTTGTCAAGCAGCGGGCGAAAAATATCTTTCTCCTGACTCCTGACTATCTTGATTAGATCCTCAATTCTACGACCTATTTTCTGAATAGAATCAATATTTGGTCTTCTTGGATTATAGCCAGTAACTTCGAAATAATTTATCATTTGTTCTATGAGTTCATTACAACTTTTTGTACCTCTCATCTCATCAAGAGCATATTTTACCCTTGTTGAAATTCTAATATTTTTATCTAATACTTCTGACATATCGTATACGTGTATTTCATTGATACAAAGGTAATAATATATTTAATTTAAACATACGTATACGACATAATTTCTTTAAATTTTATATTACTGATAATCAGTTGTTTATAATTTACGTATACAAATTGTATACGATATTATAAATTAATAATCTGTTAATTATATAAGAAATTACATACAGACGTATACATTTTGTATACATAATATATAATTATCTATCTATATAACAGCGCTTTGCGTTGTTTCTGTTTTTGCTATGCGGGAACACCTCTTGCTCTTCCTTAATAGTCATTACTAAAGCTCAATGAGCTTTAGCTCTATGCTAACGCATATTAACATACGTCTAGGGGAAAAAAGCGAAGAAATAAAGTTAAGCGTAGATTTAAGGTAAAACCTAGAATTTTATGTTGTAAGCGACATTAAAGTCACTGTTATGTCATATAACATTTTTCTGAAATGTCGAGCTTCCTTATTCTTAGTTTAAATATAGCCGCATTGCCGTAGGTCTTGGAACTTTGGACAAGGCAATTCATCTTTATGGGTTTACTAAATAAGATCTGTACTTGTATTCAAACATGGTGAAGAACATTCTGAAGGGGGGCTAAGCTATAGCTTATGCAAGATGATGGTTGCTAGCATTTGCATCATACAGTCCTGCATGCAGATTGTACGCAATTGACTGTCTTACGTAAGTACATGGAGATTTTGTTAAGGTAGGTTTTCCTACTGTTGACGATACGTTCCTGAAAGTAGACTATTTAACACAAACTTATTAATATCCATAAAGCCGTCTACTCTCAACTCAGAAAAATCAGCAACATGGCAAGATTATTGGCAATAAACGTATAGGGAAATAAAAATCTACATATACTCTCATACCTGATGAAATAAACTTAAACAGATAAAATGTCAAGAATGAAAAGAATGTTACATCAAAAATATTAGGGAATGTAATATGTTAAATAGTGTTTATATAAAATTTTATCTTGCATCTTATTTGCTGCAATAATAAAAACACTTATATTTGCAACATGAAAACAAAAAAAGAACATAAGATAGGAGAATTGTTAGGTAATATAAGGAAACTTATGCACCTAAGTCAGTCTGAATTAGCTGAAAAAAGCAATGTTATAAGACAAAATATATCCCTTATTGAATTAGGGAAATGCAGCCCTGGAGCAGATGTTATTCAACGTATTGAAGATGCTTTAGGAATCAAAAGAATTTATGTAACTAAAAATAATATAATTATGGGAACACCTGAATTTTTCATACTTGGATCAACAGACAATTTAAAGTTTCTAAAAGTATTACAAGTTCTTCCATGCTTTAAAATGGTAGAAATATCAAAAGACAAAAATATCATTTCGGCTATTTGGAATGAAGAATATGAAATGGAGTACGACGAGCCAGAAATAGAAATAGAAGCTCTGTTGGCTAACCAAAATTGGAGTTGCGGAGATCCAGAAGAATATCCTGCTGGTTCTCAATGCTGGTGGTACATAATGGACCTTGAACCAGAAGAGAATTAATGAAACAGAGATTTGAAATATATCTTGGAAAAGAGGAACTACAGCTTATAGAGTTGTTAAAAAAAGATACCGGATATAAAAAGCCAGGAATGGCAATAACTACTGCTATATATAGCTACTTCCGTTACCAGGAAACAATCAAAAGATTAATAGCAGAAAATATTCAGTTAAGAAGTGAATTAGCAAAATATGAATAATACATCATTCCAAGAACTTAAAAACCATATAAAAATTAGTGATGTAGCTGAATATATCGGTTACCGTCTGAATACTGGAGCAGGTAAAAAATACCTTGAATATCGTCTATTTAACGGCAGTACAAAGGTAGATGAAATCGTAATATATACGACTTCTTACTCACAAACATTCTTCAGCCGGAACGGATACGGAGACAAGGGAGATGTTGTAAATTTCATAATGAACCGCCTACACCTATTTTCCGGCTATCAAGGGTTCGGATATGATGCTGTTGCAGACATCTTGTGTAAGCTGGCTGGGTTAGATATTATAAAACATAAAAACAACGTAGTTCTTAATAATGAAGCAAAATTCTGCCTTGATGATTACAGTATAACTTGTAATCTAAAGATAATCTATGCCTATCTTGGTAAAATAAGGCAAATGGATTCTTCCACGATATCTGATTTTTTAAAAATAGGTTCTGTTTGTACAGTATCTCACAAGAAAAACAATTATATGAATGTTGCATTTCCCTATCGAGTTCTATCTAATCCCGATCAAGTCGTGAATTATGAACTCCGGAACTATAACCTACACAAGCAAGAAGGGTATAAAGGATTCTGCTCAGGAGGAAACAAGTCTACCGCATGTTGGATAGCTTCCTTTGCTCCCAAATGGAATGATGTACAATCTTTATACATTGGAGAAAGTGCACTTGATATGATGGCACTATATCAACTTCTTCCTGAACGTATGAGAATTAATGCCGCATTCATATCATTAGGTGGTAACTTAGGATATGGGCAAATAAAGGATATTCGCAAATTATTCCCAAATACAGTCCTATATCTTGCCTTTGACAATGACCTGCAAGGACACATATACGATGTTGCAGCTGCCTATTTTTTTGTAAAGGGAAAACAGCCAAAGATTTTCCGAAACTCGAACGGAAAAGTTATAGTAAAGTTGGAGAACCAAGAACTTGAAATAAAGGAAGAAGATTTCAGTTCCAAGGTTTTCCTCAAATCTCACCGAATTGAAGCTGATTGGCTTCATATCATTAAAGCTCAAGGAAGCAAAGATTTTAATGAAATGCTTAAAAAAAACTGATATGCAGATATTAAAATTTATTATCAAAACACTCTTTATTCTGACTATTGGGCTAATATTCAAATGTATAAGGGATTTTACTAGGTAAAAATTTGGATATAAGAAATAAAGACATCTATATTTTTGTATAAATAAAAATATAGATGTCTTTATTTCTAGGCAATCATTCTACTACGGATAATCTCTGCGTTACTTTCTACAAGTTCTACGATGCGCTCATGGTATTCTGTCAGTTGATTACAGTGTCCTCTGCTTTGTACGACTTTTAAAGTTTTCAATGAAACCTCAACTGTTTCAATGCGTTTTCCTCCAATGGTAGCCGATAGTATCAAAGAGTTTTCTTTCAGATAGTAGGAATTTGAAAATACGCAATGGTGCATTATCTCGGCTTCCTCAATAAAATCATGTACACTGCTCAAAACATGTACTTGAATTATACCGTCTGTAAATGAAATACCGAAGAACTTACCCTTCTGCTCCTTATATATTCTTTCATTCTCAATAGCTTGAGCCTTTTTGCGTTCATAATCTTCCCGTCTAATTTCATCATTTCTTTTTCTGACTAACTTGTCATGTTCGGAAATAATATCTTTCGGACAAACGTATTTGGAATTATGAATGTCCATTCCAAAGTGTTTCAGCAGTTTGATATAATCACACCATTCAGAAGCATTAGTGATTTCATAACCGTTACGGATACATATTTTTAGGGCTGCCCAATATTCATTTATAACAGTACTTGTCCGGATAAGATGGCGGAACATTTCTATTTGACCGGCTTTAAGCAGTGTTTCCATCTTGTTATCAGATAGGATTGCCTTGAAAAGAGCATTAGGAGATATATCGTAAAACTTTCCCTTGAAGCCATTTCGTCTGATTTTCTTTATAATTCTGATATACGGGTAGGTACATTGCGGAGTAATATCGTAAGCAAAGTGATTACTATTCGACCTCAGTTCCATACTGCTGTATTCATTCCACAAATCATAATACATGAATGACATACACCGCAAACGTGCTATAATTTCACCTCTACCATTAGGAGCAATCCACTGCTGCACTATTTCATTGATTTCATATTTCGCTGGATAGCCAACCTTTCTATTGGTTCTGACTATAAAGAAACGGATAACTTGATAACCTTTACAAGTTGTAATAATAGAGAAATATTCTGTTCCATTAAATACTCTCTGGCGGGTTTTCATTAGCTCCAATTTGCTTCCACAATGAGGACAAGTACATTCCGGGTGGTCTGAGGAAGGGGTATTTTCACCCTTCCAAGAATAACCACAGTCGGTACAAGTTACAATTCCCTTACTCGTCATACGACCAATATGGCTGAAACAATACTTGTATGCATATGCTTTTTGCTTCTCAGATATGCTTTTCAGCCTTTTTGATAATGCAACAATTTCAGACTGAATACGTGTTTTTGGCTTCATAATCAAAAATCAAATAAAGATGGTTGAACTTCAGTTTTACTAATAGATACTTTTTTCTTTCTTGACTGCATCTTACTTAATTCTTCTTTCTGATATTGAGCTATGGCAGCCTGTTTTGCTTCTGCTTTTTCTTCTTCGGTAAGATCCACAAACTGATTGGAAACAACCAATACGTTGTTAGTAGATTGTAAATCTTCATCAAGTTCATCCTCCAAGTAATAGTGCAGTGCCAATCCATACACTTCATCATCTGTCGCACTCATCACATTATTCTGTGCCAGTTTTTTCATTTCAGAAATTATAAAAGCACAACATTTCTCGATACTTTTTTCTTCTGAGCGATATTTAGCTGCAAATTGTTCATCAATTAAAGACAGTTCATCTAAATAAGACTTAATCGCTAATTGAAAGTTGGATACTGAATTTCTCATACATCTAAAAATTAAGTTTGACATTAAGTCTGTTGAGGAATTATTCTAACTCCAGATTCAGGAGCCTTTTTCAAAAGATCTTTTTTCTCCCTGTACGACTTTTTTTTTATCATTCTCTCCCCGAGTTCTTTCGCCTTTTTCGATGCCAATAGAGTGCAGCTGCATGTAGATGTATGCAAGGTTTCCGGAAAGAAAAATACCGCACAGCTTTGCTGCTCAGGATATTTTTCATTCCGGCACACAGTGCCTTGCAGACTTCTACGAGCTGCACTACCTTTGCATCATGAAAAGGGGAAAACCGGGGAGAGAATAAACAGCGAAAAAGGAGAACAGGAAAAGAGAAAAAATATGCAAAAGAAAATTCCTATTATAGATGTGTATATTTCTATATATTCATATATCTATATATACAAATAAATAGATGTACAGAAATGCGAATATATACCTGCTGAAAAAAGACTTCCATATATGCTAAGAGGCATCATAGTAATGCTCCCCTCATGGGAGCAGGCTAAATAGCCTTAATGGTCAAATGAATCAAATTCCAATATTTTATTTTTTCCCTATACGGATTTATATACTTATAATTTTTCATTAGTAAATCATTTGTTGGAAACATCAGCAGAGCTATTGTTTGAAGGCAGAAGTAAGTCATTTGTTGTAGACATAAGCAGCACATTTGTTTCGCGCACGCGCGTATTTAGTAGCTTTCTTTATAGGCTATTTAATAACAGTGCTTATAAAGCGTTGATTACCAAATACTTATATTTTATTTTACTACACTTTGGCAACATTTTACTACACTTTGGCAACATTTTACTACACTTTGGCAAGTCCGATTTTTATTTTACCACACTTTGGCAAATATTTTACTACACTTTGGCAAGTCCGATTTTTTTACTTGCTTTTTAGTTATTTATACATATTAAAACACTTTTTACTTTCAATTTAAAAGGCTGTTTTAAGTTAATCAAAATTTTGGAATTTTCCAACTATCACTTGAATGATTGTATTACAGTGATTTGATTATTTTGCCACACTTTGGCAAGTTTGGCAATTCTTATTATTTTACCACACTTTGGCAAAAATTGAAATTTGAATTACTATTTCATACGTTGCGCAAATTTTATCTTACTTACATTATTATAATGGTTTTTGTTAATATTCGTAAACGGTAATACTTGGTATTTAAATAATCAACACATTTTAAAACATTATTTTACATAGCAAATTAGAACTTATACTTGCCCGCATGGTATTATTAGACATTTTGAGAAATAAATTGTCTAATAATACCATAAAATTCGTGGAAAAAGCTATATTTGCAAAAACAGAAAAGATTTTAATAATTTGAATAGTTTTAAACATGAAGAAAAATTATGAAGAAATATTCAACTCCGAAAAAATAACAATATTGTCTAACAAAACAAATGATAGTAGGATAATGAATTTGACATGCCCTATTTATCAGACAAACTTTTTAACAGATGCAAAACAAATTCTTAACAAGGGGACGTATCGGGCAATAAAGTTCATCGTAAAACAGATTCAAGATGAGAGAATTATGCTTGAATCTTACATTAAAAATAACGAAACCTTAAAGATTAATATATCTCGTGAAGATATATTGCGATGGTATCCGGATGAACATGCACATAGAGAGCTCAAATCAGCAGCAGAATGGCTGAATAGTACTGATGTTAAATACGAAACACCAACAGGATGGGTTATGGCTAAACTGGTAGGAGAGGTTAGTTACGATATAAATGATGGCATGACAATATATATCACTCCAGGTGTACTTCCATTGTACTACGTAGTAAACAAACATTTTACAATGCTAGATTTTGCAGTCACAATGAGTATTCAGGATAAAGCCACACAATTTTTCTATGATAAATGCTGTAAATGGCGTTCTGCCGGCATATTTACATATACTCCCGTAGAATTGGCAGAAGCTATTAATGTCAGCCCTATAACAAATCTCTTGAAGACAAGATATATTTTATCAGCGGATAGGGAAATGAAGAAGTTATTCCAGGAAGGATTGATAGACTTCTATTTCGACACATATGAAATTCGATCGGGAAAAGGTCGAGGTGGTAAACTCGACAAGTTCATCTTCAGGATTCAGGATTGCTTACCAGGGACTGAAAAAGATTATCAGGAACAAGCCCATATGAGAACCTTCATTATAGAAACGATAAAAAACACAGTTCCTTCTTTGGTTTCCGATGATATATTCAGACAATTAAAAGAGTTAACAAGAACAGAACTGAAGGACTTATGCAGCGAAATGTCAATTTTCAAAAACGAGCTCCGAGAAAATAAAATTAGGGATGCTCGAGGGATATTATGGTTCAAGTTAAGAAACAGATACAATATCAATCCCAATGGAACTGAAAGGCTCAAGAAAAATCCGCAAAATGAATATCCAAAGTATAAAAAGATCAGCGAAGAAATTCTTGCAAAAACTCAAGATGAAGCCACGACAAAAGAAGAGAAATACACACAGTCTGCACTTCCATCTGAAGAAGATAAACCTTCATGGTGGTCGTACTGGAGTGATACAATCAACGATATAATTAGCAATTACCGAGTAGGCGATAGAGATATAAACGAGGTCGAAAAAAAGACACTGTCGTATATGTTCAATGAGAAAGATAAATTCTCCCCTCAATATGACGGAGAAGAGCTGAGAATACAAATTGAGCCAAATATTTACAAGAACTATGTTGCCCAACCATTTTCTCCATTATTTGAAGGTCTTCATAAAGCAATTGTGAATAGCGTATTCAAATTCTTTCCCAATATCAAAAAGCTATCGTATGCCGTAAGTGGCTATGAAGGCGGTAATTTAAACATCCTCCCTATAAAAGAAATCTAATCCTTGCCCATGAGCTGACCATATCATTGGTCAGCTTTTTTAATATCACACACATGAGTTAAACTCAAATACTAATAGGCAAAGAAGCTCCAATTTTACCATATAATCATTCAATTCACGACTTGCTAATGTCATTTAAATATGATAAATTTATGGGGTTGGAAAGAATATAATTAGAAAATGTTCGTTTTTTGGAATCTTCGCAAATGTAAAAAGTTTAAAACCTCAAATCCGCAACCGCCCTCATAAGATGACACAGAGG
>UMDY01071781.1_pt1 | contig 24797 bp, 14 predicted proteins | sample 1964591 | NCBI WGS metagenome assembly UMDY01 (sample SAMEA4836004, study PRJEB28245) | human gut metagenome | biome: gut microbiome; material: fecal sample | place: Denmark | collected 2008
CGACCGCACCCGGCAGCGGCGCGGGAATGACCGACTTGTGCTTGTCGAATGGCGGCGGATTGAGTACCGGGGTGAGCAGCACCACGCGCAAGCCCAGCTTCGCCGAATGCGGGTAGGAAAGCGTGGACAGTGACTTGGTGACAACCAGCAGCCATGCTTCCTCACCGGATTCCGCAGCATGTTCAAGCGCCTCGGCACGCCATTGGTCGACCACACGTTCCATGCAGGCGATCATTTCCGGAAACTCGACATCCTCCGTCAGCTTCAAATCAAGCCGATCCACAAACCATCCGTCAGCGGCGAGCGCCTGCGCGGCCCAATACAGCAATGGCCGATCCACGGTGTAGCCTATGCCCGGCATGATGAGCACGTGCTTGCCGGTTTCGGTGTTCTTCACACGGTTCTTACCCCATGGTGTGACCGCCGGTGTGACGTTTTTCGTTGTTGGTTGCGTGCCGTTCTTGCCCATGCTGTGTTTGATTCGCCTTTTCGTGTGTTCCGTCCGTCTTGGCCGGTCGTTGTGGCCGGCGTCGTTTCCCGTATTGCATGCTAGGCGGCGCCGGCTACAATCGTTTCCGTCAGTTCACCACGCATTGGTTGCCGAACTACGGACCGACCTATTACGCCGCGTTCGTACACGATCCGGAAGGCAACAACATCGAGGCCATGCTCGCCTGAGTGTCCGACAGCTCAACAGCGACAAAACCAGATCCCGTCATACGTAATGTTCTCATGGCGAGACCTGTCATATTCCCAGAGAATAAACATCTCAGCAGCCGTATGGAAACGCGGGCCGTTCTCCGCTGAATATTCATGGACTTCCCGCAAGGCAGAAAACGTATCAGTAGGAACGGCGCTCTGTTGAGGAAGATCTAATGAAAGTCGGAACTCGTACGTGTCTGGATTGGAACACATGTGCCCCCTTAGCCCTGGTTACTTGAACAGGTCGAACAGGCTGAACGTGGTCTTCTTATAGACCGTGTTGTACAGCTTGCGCTTGGGATGCAGCCATCCCATGCCCTTCTTGCCGTAGCCGGGGATCAACGCTTTCTTGACCGCGCGGGTGGCACGGCCTTTCGTGCGCGCGGACAGGCTCTTCTTCCAGCTGGGTTTCCTCATCCCATATTTCATGACGGCCTCTTTTCGGAGGACTACCCCACATTGTGCCGCGCCCACAGCAAACCGACAAGTCAGAAACCCATACTTGGCTATGCTCCATCACTCGTCCAGGCACAAGGGGCAAGGATGCGGTGAGGACCACACCCTATCAAAACATGAACATCAGGAGCCTGCAACTGCATCTCGGAACATGCGATAAGGTGGAACCAATGACAGAAAGGCGATGCGGCTATGAGTGCTTGGATGATTCGCGCGGGACACGGTGGGGTGTACGCGGAAGACTGGCTTGACAAGGGGAAGATCGGCATCGGTTGGGATTTTGGAAGCAAGGATATCGCTTCCATGAAACGCGAGCAGATCCGAGCCACATATCTAGCCGAACATCCCAATGAAAGTAAAAACAGGGTGGCTGCCATCGTCGGTCAGGTGTACCGTTTCGCACACGAGATGACACAAGGACAGACCGTCGTCATGTACGATCCGGCGAGTCGTCTTTATCATATTGGCGTCATCACCGGTGATTGCGTTCCCACGCGTGATGAAGATGACCTCGCCTATACCCGTACCGTTCGTTGGGAGACATCCGCATCACGCGATGCGCTCAAGCAATCCTCCAAAAACTCCCTCGGCGGCATCCAGACTATTTTCGCCGTGTCCGACGAGGTCATGAACGACCTCCGATCAGCCACGGGGACTTCGCAGCCGATTCCGGAGGAAGCGGCAGGCGAAGACGCCTCCGACGACAATGAGGACGCCCGCGCCGCCACATATGATAATGGCATCGAGCTTATCAAGGACCGCGTGAACCAACTTGACTGGGAGGACATGGAACGCCTCGTGGCAGGACTGCTCAAAGCCATGGGATATTGCGCTCGGATCACGCCGAAAGGGCCGGACGGCGGCCGCGATGTCATAGCATCTCCCGATGCCCTTGGACTGGAATCGCCACGTATCGTGGTCGAAGTCAAACACCGCAAGGGTGCCATGGGAGCACCTGCGATCCGTTCCTTCATTGGCGGCCTACGCACAAACGACCGCGGACTTTATGTCTCCACCGGAGGTTTCACCAGAGAAGCCCGATACGAGGCGGACCGATCCAATGTTCCCATGCGTCTGCTCGACCTCGACGGATTCGTCCGCCATTATGTTGATGTGTATGACAAGACCGATGAGGAGACGCGCGACATTCTGCCGCTGACCCGTATTTGGTGGCCTGCGTAGAAAAGGCACAGCCGCCTAATAATACTCATCGTTGCTTATCAAGAAGATGCGACTAGACTCATCGATTTCATTCTTGACTTTCTTATTCATACATAACATCACACAAAAACTGTGAGTATATGAGTATATGACAGTATTACTTATCAAAGTATCTGCCATCTTCTCAGTACTTTTATTTACTGGACTCTGCTTGGCTTGCTGCTTTTAATAGAGAAGTTATAGCGGACAGATTCTTCTCCGAAAAACCACGACCGGCAATTGCTTCTGCAACAGCTGACTCATTTTCGCCAATATCTCCTTTAACGAAGATGCGCTCAGCAATTTCCTTGGTAATTGATTTTTTATCCTCCGTCTCAAGATTTGCTATAAAAGGCTCATACTGACGTAATGTAAGTTCCGTCCTCTTAGCTGATTTCGCTTCTCTCTGATTAAAAGTCCCCCTCCTAAATAAAAAACCAGCAATGGTGAACGACGCGATAGATACCGTCACCCGAAAAACAGAAATGGCTGTTTCTTTATCTTCAACCGCATTGAGAGCAAATCCGACAAGGAAGATTCCCACTACTGAAAAAGCAATGGCAAGAATGTCGTATACAAGTGTTGCAACCGTTTTATTCCTTGCATATTTCCCATATGAATCAGCGATGACCCATCCACTAATACTGCTTGATCTCTTTTGGACTTGCTCAAGTAATATTTCCGCCGAACGATTAATTTCTTTAATCTTTTTTAAATAACTTTCAGTGATTTGTTCTATCGATTTCTCAGCATTTTCTTTAGCAGACACAAGAAAATCTTCATATTGTTCACCTATCTCCTTATGCCTTGCATTTGTTGCCTCTTCAATTTCATCGGTTCTTTTTTCCATCACCTCTTTTGTTTCAACAATTTCATTTTTTGTTGATTCCAAGAAGTCATCAAATTCATCTTTTAAAGAATCAATTTTGTCAGCCTGATCGCGAATTTCCTTGATTCTTTTTTCAGCTTCGTCAACATAATGATTGTACGTTGACTGCGCAATATCAACTACTCGTCGTCCATTATGTGCTGGCCAAGAAGAAGCAAGATGCTCAAATGCTCGATCAATATATGATTCAAGACTACTGCTTGAAAGATAATCCCGAATATATCCGAGATCATCATTTAACGTATTTAAAGTAGACTCAGACACATAATAGCAGTTTGTATTTTTTCTTCTCTCGATGTCCTCCAAAAGATACATCAGATAATTCCGCATTCCTGGAGACAAAGAGTTAATATACTCATCTTGTTTAATCTCTGAGACCATATTCCATACTGAACTATTTTCATACGCATTTCTATCTCTCATAGAATCCTCACAGACTATCGTTCAATTCGCCTATACGTGACCTTGCATTCCTTAACGCGGCGGAGCTGCTGATGGCGCAACAGCGGGTTAAGCCAATCGCCGTCAACGAATTTCTGGAAGATGTCAAGACCACGACCGGGAAGAATTTCCCAGCCGGTATCCGCGGTAATGGAACGGTCGTGCAAAGTGTCTCTGAATTCGTATGTGAGGTTCACGCCCAGCTGTGAGAACGTCGATGCCAATTCGTTCAAACCATTTAACTGCGCCTCCACGAATCCAGACTCATTATGCCCAGTCACCAGACGAACGGCTACATCCTCATCGGGATTTTTGCATCTCAGCAGCATCTCCAAGAACTCAGCCAGATTACGCAGCTGGTACGGCATACGCACGTATGCATCTTCTATAACGATTTTCTTTGCCCCGGCCAAGTAGGGGCCGAATAATCCGAAATACGTGATTCCACGTTGGTTTTCGATCAGTTCCCGCTGCTTTCCATCGGCCTTTGCCGCAAGACGCTCGATTGGAGTCATCGTAGCTGTTTCTTGCTGCCGCGCTACGGGCAAGGCATTGGCGTTCTCAGAAGAACTCGCTTCTTTCTCGTTACCCGCAATTGCCATGGCTTCACCGGCAACAGACGATTCCGACTCGCCTTCATCTTCCGAGTTCTCAACTACACGCCCACGCCAATACAACTGCGGGTAGTCAAGCTCTTCCAAAGTCTGCACGGCGACTACTTCACCGTCGTTCGCACGCTTGTAGGTAAACTCGACTTCCTCCATGGTGGAGTCGATACGGCACAGCTGATCCTTGACGCGCTTACGGCCCTCGATGGCGCAACGCAGCAACGGTTCCATCTGTTCGGGAGTGGCCTTGCCGTCCGGGTAGATGAGCTTCATCAATCCGGAGAACGTCTTTTTGATGCCGTCCTTATCTCGCGTGGACAGTGTGGAAGACAGTTCGAAATACTTTTCGAACCGGTCGCTGTAATCGGCATCGCGCAGGTTGTGCAGAATCTCCGCCAGATAGTCGACAACGAAACCGAATCCGCTGGTGAACATCTCGGAACGGATCTGTTCGAACTCCCAACCCGGCAGATAGAAGTGAATACGATCCAGGAATGCCGGATCATGGTATTGCTTCGGCAGCTCTTCGAACAGGTCGGAGTTTTTCAGCATGTACGGCACGTTATGCGAGGTGTTGCCTACGAACGCCATGCTCGCCTCGCCTTGGAACGTCTCGACGCCACGGGAGAACGACTTGTTGGCCATGTAGTTCTTCATGATGTCCACCAAGTCCCGGCCGGCCTTCTTGGCCTTGCCTGCGAACTCGTCAAACGCCACCGTATCCCAATAGCCCACAAGCCCCAAGTGTCCGTTGGAATTGTTCACGAACAGTTTGGCCACTGTCACTTCCCCGCCGGATATGAGCATGCCGTGCGGTGAGAATTCCGAGTAGATGTGCGATTTGCCGGTGCCTTTCGGCCCGAGTTCGACCAGATTGTAGTTTCGTTCCACAAACGGCACCATGCGCACCAGATGCAGCAGTTTCGCCCGGTCGGAGAATAGATCGGGATTGAACCCAATGGATTGCATCAGCAGATCGATCCATTCGCTATCGGTGAATTGCGAACGTTGCTGCATGTAGTTTTCGCGATCATCACGCGACATCTGCACAGGCTTGAGCTGCAGCAACTGCCATGGCACTTCACGCGGGTCGCCGGAATATGCGTAACCGATCTGACACATACACCAGATGCCCGTCACCAGCAGTTTCGGATAAGCCTTTACAAGGCTTGGATCGACAATGACTTGGCTGATACCGAGATTGGAGAATGTCGCCTCATACAGGTCGGTCTTCTCGTTAAGAGCCACCTGTACACGGTCGATAATCCTATGGCTCCCTTTCTCGCGGATTTTCGACTGGATAAGATTGGCTTCCTCGCGATGCACATAGTTGTTTGCAAGAATGGCACGCACTCGATCCACACCCGACTCGATACTGGCCTGGTCGGTGTTCGTGGCATATGCGCTGAGCAGGAACTCCAGCACATATGAGGGCACCAGCGCATTGCCCTTGACCTTGTTCACCAGATCCTTGCGGACGGTGACTCCGGGGAACAGGTCGGTGGTCTTGACATCCAACGCGCTCAGGGAATTCCCATCCGCGTTGTGTTCAGGACTTTCAATCCAACCGTTCTGGCTCATACCCTGCTCATTCATTGTGTTACCCCTTACGGTCGCTCTCCTCTGTGCTCATCCAATTCAGTCGAAGAATCCGGCATCGTCGGCCACCACGCCCTGTTTGAAGAAGTATCGTGCCTTCTGGTCAAGCATGACCAGCACATTTGACCCATCTGTCTTCTCACGCAGGCGCAGTTCGATATTCGTTCCATTGAATCGTTCCGCGTCACTGGTCAGCATGAGCGTAGCCGTCACATGGCGTTCGCTTTTCTCCTGCCCGAGCAGATCGAAGGCGACCGGTGTCTCATTGGAGATGAGCACATCATTGCCTGCCGCATCACGCCCCCACAATCCGGCCAATACGGTACGTGCGCGGATTTTTCCTCCAACGGGCTCGTTCTGGAAGAATTCCACAGTCAACTGTCTGCTGGAAAGCCTGTCGGTTCGTTGCAGAATAGTGAATTCCACAGGCCTCACATCGTCGGCCGCGGAACGCCCCTTACTGACATGCAGCACAGGAACGACGATTTCCTGTAATGCTGCTCCTCCATGCACATACTTCACACCGGCGCCCTGCATGCGCAAGCGCATGATGGAGTTCGGCACTTGAATGCTTATGCCTTCATTCCGAGCATCATCCATTCCTATCTGCGCGGCATTGAATGTCACGAACGCACGACCCGGAGCAAGATTGGATCCGATGGAGAATCGCCTCTTTCTCACCCATACCGCATCGCCCTTGGGCTGTTCGCTCAGCCATTCCGTACCGTCCAAATCTCGGTCCTGATAGAGGAATCCGTGGTCCGCAGTGATGATCATGTTATGGACGTTGCCGCTGGCAAGTTTTTTGACTACTTCGCCCAGTTCCTTGAACGTCTTCTCGCATGCGTCCACCGTTTCCAATTCGGTTTTCTCCGCATCACCGGTGGCGTCGATATGGTTGTGATACACATACAACACGTTGCAGGATTTATATAGTTCTTTGATTTCGCTGACTTTCAGCTTTGTCAAATCGTCATATCTAATCGCTTTGCCGCCTACGGCCGAAAGAATGGCATCACGCGCTTCGATTCCTTTGGTGCTGCGTCCATCCGCTAGAACATACAAACGGTCTTTGCTGTCGAATTCGAGCGAGCCGTGCGGCAGCAACGCCGCCATGCCAAGTTGTGTATAGGATGGCAGAACGCTGTATTGCATGTTCAGTTTCGTACTGAAACGGCTTTCTCTGTCGATGCGTTCGGACAGTTCCTGCGCAACCTCGTAACGTAGCGCATCGGAAATGATCACGGCGATTTTTCTGCCGGCCTTCAAGGTCGGTGCGATTTCACGTTCATAGAAATTGGTTTGCGCGTCCATGTCTATGAACTTCCATTGGCTAAGCGTATCGACTTGTTTTTGCCATGCCTGGCCCAAATCCTGCTGATATGCCTCGTAGGCGCTTTGCAAATCATCGTCCACGCTCACCGCATCCGGGTTGGCGCGATGCCATGCGAGCACATATCTTCTGTATGCGCCGTCGGCCTTGTATAGCTTTTCAGCATACAGCTTCATCCCCTGCTCCGGCGAGCTGACGGTGCTGACGAGTTCACCGCATTCAGCCAGAACGGCACGGAGCCTGCTTGCTGCGGCAATGCACTCATATTGGTCGGTATATTCTGCATACCAGAGTTTTTGTTTGCGCCCGTTGATGATTCGTTGCACCTGGTCGTCCGTAATGGATTGCGATCCCAATCGTTCGAACAGCTTGTTGACGATCATCTCATCCACGTCGCGGAACAGGTCGCGGTCGGCAAGCTCTTCTACGCTCATGTCGGCGATTCGAGTGGACAGGTGCAGTTCCTCCACGGCATTCTCGGAAAGATTCTGCAGCACCGTGCGCATGTCGATGTTCTTATACCAGTCGTCCCAGTCGCGAATAATGTTCGCATAAGTGGAGACGGCGTTCCTGCCATCGGAGAATCCGTTCCATGCCAGCTGGAACAGCCATAGCACGAAGTCTTTCACCGTTGGTTTGGCTCCAGTACCAGTATTCACATCGAAATGGTAGATTCTTCGCGTGCCATTCCAGTGGAATTGGCTCAATCCCATTTTTTCGATTTCTTCGATGCCGGATTCGTCACCCTGCGAATATTGTGCAAGCAGCTCAGCCCAGATGTCTTGCATGCTGTGCCGATCCTCTTTCAGTTGCAACAACGTGGCGATCATCTTCGCTTGGAAATAGATGTCGTCGTCGTGCGCGTTAAGACGTTTTGCGAAGCGCTTGGCACGTTCTTCACTGTCGAAGAACTTTGGTACGCCCCTCATTACTTCCAACCACTCTTTTCGGGTGTCGGCGGAGGCTCCCGGCAGCGTTTCCGTAAGCGTCACGGCAAGTTTGTCCATGGTGAACGTGGGGCCGTATGCCAGTTCCAAGTCCAACAGCCAGTTGTCTTGAACCGCCGGGGCCGGCTCCGTCAGATATACGAGGAATTTTTGATTCGGCTGCTCATGGAACATGCGGTAGCGCACCGTGAACGGAATGTACCGCCTGTCGTTCTCATCCCCAATTTCCGGGGTAATCAGTTCGACCTCGCGCAGCGCTTCATCAGTGGCATGCTCCCCCACCAATGTTGCCACGACATCCGCGTACTGTTTCTTGTCATCACGCCAAAATACGATGCGCCCGCGCTCGCCTGGCTGGCTGAAGCGTTTGGCAAGCAGCCTGGTTACCTGACTATCCTCACTCATACGGTTCCGTCCTTTTCTTCGCTTCAGCGTATCGAGTAGCACGAGCAGCACCAATTCTCACTGCACTGCCTTCCTCTATTAGGCTCTTCAATATTCGTTGAGCCTGCCTTTCCTGCACACCCAGTATCCGTATGGCGTCAGAGATAGAAATGCTCGCATTCTTACGCAGCGCATCAAGAATACGCTCTTTCTGGGATGGAACCACTGCAATGGCGGCATTCGGAGCAGCATTCGTTTTTGAAGTTGTTTCTTCCGCAATCCCGTCATCAGAAAGCGAATCCCGTCGTAATCCCGTCACAATCCCGTCATCAGAAAGCGAATCCCGTCGTAATCCCGTCACAATCCCGTCATCAGAAACTGTCTCCGAGCCATTGCGATAGATATTGATACGCAGATCCGTATCGCCGCCAAGGAATTCCGGTTCCGGCAATCCGGCATCGCGCACCTCCTGCATCACACGCAGGATGCCGCTCCCCCAATGCTCAATGTAACCCATGTACTCAAAGGCAGAGGCCAATGCCTCGTTGCGGATTTTCGAGTAGCCCTGCTTCATGCGTTCAATGGTCTGCCCCATAGGCAGACGCCCTGGCGAGGTGATTTCCAATCGATTATCGTAAATCGCGATCTGAATGCTTGAATGGTCGATATAGCTGCGATGCACTATCGCGTTGACAATCAGCTCTCGAACGGCATCCGGTGGAATCTCGTACACATCCTGCCGGTACACGCCCTTGAATCTGGCACCCATATGGATGTTGCGCAACACATACTGGTAGGACTCTTCGATAAGTTCCTGCGGAGTGCCGACGAACTCACGTCGATCCACAAACACAGCTTTAGTGGTTCCTTTGAATACGCCGCATTGCACCACGGATCGGACGGCCTCATTGCCTGTCAGAATCGCATAGGCGTTGGTGGGCACCAATTGCCCATCCTGTTCTGCCAGCACGCCCCATTGCAGCAGCTGTTTCTCCGTAACCGTTTTGACTTTCGAGGGGTCTTCGGCATTATCCTTCGCGGTTTTCGTCAGATTTGCGCACAGTGTCTCGATGTCTTCTTCCGTTATGGACAGTCCAAGGCACTGTACTTGGTCGAAGCTCCGGCTGCTGCCTTCGATGGTCAGCTCCCGAATGGTGGGCTGGTCTGCTTGACGCGTGGTGCCAGCTACGCGAACGAACGTTCCTTGCTCCTGGCCGAGCGACTTGATATGGTACGGACGCTGCAAGCCGGGAGCGATCTCAGCCACGATAACCGTTTTGCCGTTCACATCATGCATGGTGATGTCAGGAATGATCATCGGCTCGCAGCTATTGACGATGGCGTCCGAAATGGAGTCCATTACCGTGAACACCTTGTCTTCGGCAATGCCAACCACGCGAAGCGTTTGGTCTTCGACGCCGAACACCAAGCATCCACCTTGCCCGTTGGCAAACGCCACCGCGGTTTTGGTGTAGTTGATGCTCCTGGAGGGAGGCGTGAGTTTGTACTCCACATTCTTGGATTCGCCGCGCAACAGTGTTTTAATACCCATATCTCACCTTCTTCGTCACCATTACGCAGCTCCTCCTTTGAAAGAAGGACTCCAAGTATCTGAGATGATACGCTTCTGCCTTGCTAAAGACACCAATGGACTAACTTTACCAATTCCAAACTTATCGATTAGATTCTGCAATAATTCTTCTACTCGCCATACATAAGGAATATCAGGTTGCTTAAATAAACACGTATAAAACTCAATAAATGCCTCCGCACATTCCTGCGGAATATCATCAATATTTTTAAGCATAATAAGGTTGATAAAATCCCGCCCCATAATTCTTGGGAAATTATTAGAAAGATACTTCATTCCTTCTTTAAGATGCTCATCCAACAGAGGAATTAGTTCAGCAAAAGCAATTCGCTCTTTTTCACTCCAGTTCCGTCCTTTGCCGGCATGACGATCTTCAATAAATCGATGGAGCCATAAATCCCACACCATATTCTTGCTTTTGGAATCAAGCCGGAATTTGAAAGCCCACACAATCCGGTCCATGAATAAAGGAGCATAAATGCCATTCCCAGCTGTCACGACTTTAGACAAAAGTTTCGCTCTCCGTTTATCTTCCAATCCAGCATAAGTAACTATCCAAAATACCTGTAAGAGAAAGCTTTGTTTCTTATAATCATCCAAATGAGACAGATATTTAAACTCATCAAGACAGCTCTCATAAAAAGCTATGTCAATAAGTCGAATATTAAGAATCGGATTCGGGAGCATCACATTCCAAATAAACTTCGTGCCCGCTTTTTTCATTAAATCAGGCAACCAGCTCTCTGTATTTTCCCGATCAAGCGAATGAAGCATATTGATATTTGTAAGCAATGCTGTCCAAACGAGCGGGGAGAAGTCACCTTCATCATCTACAAAACGACGAACCATCTTCTTTTCGAGATCATCAAGACCATTCCAAGAATCAGCTTCTTGCCTATATCTCCAACGGATTCTGCCCATCCAGAAATAAGCGAGTTTACCAGGCCAACAATTCAAGGAATATGTAACTGGATCGTTCTGCCATTGCTGATCTTTACTTGCGCTGAATGTCGAGCTATATCGTTCCCAAATTTGCAACGCGATATCACTCATTATCTGTAACGTTTTCGCGGTAATCGTAGTCTTTTCCCCATCAATCTGTCTATTCAGGAAAAACGACACTGCGCTTACTTCATCTTGCCCCATCTTCGGCAATAGCTTCTTCAATAAATCAAGAACCAATATTTGTTCATCATCCAGGGATGCCTCACCCCACCCACGAATGATTGAGCAACTATATTGAACTGCGTCACTTTCTTTATGCCGATTGACAAGTTCCCAAAGAGTAAATCCCACCCGAGGATTATGCGAAACAACTTCAGAGATTTGATTATTAATACTCAAAGAATCAAATTTAACCATTTTATCTTGGTTACCAAACATTTTTTCTTCGAGAACAGACGGACGGTTCTCCAAAATATCAATAAATTGCTCATCAGTAATTCCAGTAGTCACACTGCAAACCCCTTCAGAATAAATATGGAAATCTGCATGCTCTCGCGGCAAAAAATTATATTTCCGAGCAAGCTCATTCTTCCACTTCTGAGCCTCAGGCCAATTCCCCATTCCACCATTCATATGCTTAAGAAGCCATTGAAGAACATCAAACTGCTCATAAAGCGCCGTTCGTTCATCAGAATATGTTTCCTTGAGGGAATCAAGTTTATTCCTCAGATATTCTAGTATGTTTTTCTTTGAATTCTCTCCCATGCTTGGAGCGGCTTCTTTAAGAACCATATAGACTTCATGATGGGCATCCAAGTCAAATAAATAATCATGTTCGAGAATCCAAGTGATTTTACGGTTCGCATCCCAATCCGAAAAAGCAATAGTATTGATCGCCAAACGTTTGAGAAGTGCAGATCCGCTGTTCCACCACCGATATATCAGACTATCCTGTTGATCTTTATGACCATGCGCATAATCACGAAGAATGTCGACAAACATAGATTGCAAATCAGACACATATAAATTCTGATCGCTAGGCTCTATCGATGGCCTACTTAAACAAGAGTATTCATTTTCACTTTGATAGGCTTGTAATAGAGCACTCGCTCTTTGCAAGCTTGATTCAGCAAGAAATGCCATCTTATTCATATCGAAATTCAAATGATTATCAAGCTCTTCTATCCTGTCATATGGCCACGCAATCTCAGCTCTAGGCCTTATGCCATTCCCTTGGAAAAGGGTAGTCAGTTTTAAATATGGGCGAATAATGAGAGATAATATTTGAGGCGAGATGTCTGAATTGTAAAGTAATGATGGATCAATAAATTTATCAAGAACACTTGGAGCGGAATGACCCTGCATAGAAGTCATTAAAACGGTAAAGACCGGAATTAAATCCCGTCTGCCCCAATGGCTGATGCAATAACTGACACATTCATGCAATTGCTCAAATAACCAATCAGACATCGATGATTGCAACTTGCAAAGCACATACAGCACAAAATCTCGTTCTTCCGGCTTTTGCACAAAATCGACAAGGAACCAATCCAGCAGAATCTTCTCGTTCTGAGTCTTTGGGGCCCTTTCTGTGAAAACTTCCCGGAACGCGTCCGAGCTCATCAGCCAAGATAGCCATTCCCTCTTTATCTTCGATTTGGCTGTCTCTTCTTGACCTTCTTTTCTCTCAACAATGTCGACAAAACATTGCGCGCCCTCGGCTGTAGATAAAGCAGCGCTGGCATAGTCAAGATCAACAGCATCCTTCGGAACGCCATTTTCGATAATGCCCGGTAAACGTTTTTTGTAGGCATTGTAGTCCGAGGATATATAATCAGTCCAAGCGGTTAGCGCTTCAACTAACGCATGATGCCCATTAGCAGCAGGATAGGGAATTGGAATAATTCCATTATGTTGCCATTCATTATCTCTTCCGTCCATATCCTCCTCAGAGAGGAAAATGTACCGAGGTCTGGCGTGGGACGAAATACCCAATGCAAGATATCGCATAATGACATCGCCAAAGCTGTAGCCAATGAATACAACCGTGTATGTCTCAAATAGCTTAAGTAGAAAACGTGTCGCCCAGCCCTCTGAAAGGTAAGCCCGAGCAAAATCCCTATCGTCAAGGACTATTTCGCGATCAGGGCTATCCACTGAACCATGCAAGTACAACAATCCTGAGAAATCGCTGCCGATGGGGACAGCCGGTCCATAATAGCTTCTGCCTAAATCACAATTCTGCTTTTGCGCAGCTTCCTCAAGAAGAAGATCATAATTTGTTGTCACAATGCGCGGAGTTTTTACGCTACTAGCAAGTCTGACGATGGCCTCATGTGTGGAATTGCAATGAATATCATCACCACGCATAATATCTTTAGTTCGCTTATGGACATTGAAATTGTCAGGCAACATCCCGATAAAACGATCTAACTGCTCATCATCACAAGGCCGGGACTCGTCTGCCTCATCAGCAAGCATTGCGGCTAACTGATTGTAGGAGGGCAGATTGGCTGGAGGATTAAATGAAGCTCCCGCACCGACAAAGAAAACCACTTCATCCTTCGCGGCGGCGTCGAGTAACTGTTGAGGAATATTTACATCTGCCGTGATCCACATAAGCTGACAACTACTCCTTGCCCAACGGATGAACGGGCCAGGTCCAGGTGGAGACTTCTTTGCGCTTTCGCTCGATGGCGGGGATGGAGCGCAGAGCCTTGCCCATGCGCAGGTAGTTCACTAGCACACCGTCGTCCAAATCGATTTCCAGATTACGGGTAGCCAGCGGGTACAGGGTCTGATCCTCATAGTCCTTGCATTCAAGAATGGCTTTACGGAATTTGGCGGCCTGTTTCTTGTCCGCGGTACGGTCGGAACGCTCCAAGCTATCGGCGATGTCGGCGATTTTGTTGGCATAGTCACGCAGATAGTTGAGCACCACGTTCGTGGTTTTTGGCGTATACCGATGCAGATACACGAGCGCCTTGAATGAGCCTTTGTTGTTGGTTTGGCTGGAGTACTGCCAGTAGATCGGACGATTCGAGTACATCCTCACGTGGTCGTTGTAGAAATCGTTCACGAAATACTTGCGGATGCTTTTGCCCAGCACCTGCTCGATATAAGCAATGTTCGCGGCCAGATTCTCCTTGCCGAACGCCACGGCAAGGAATCTACGGAACCGCGTCACGATATCATCCTCAAAGCAATCGGTTTCCGTAACCGGAATGACATTGTCCGCATCCGGATCAAATGACGGGTTCGGAATCTGCGCATGGTAGTCATCAAGTGTTTCACCCTGCGAAGCGAGAATCAAACCAGGCTTATCGAGCGAATACCTGCCGAACATGCAGCCCACCGCATAGGAAATGAGCTCCTTGACGACATCTTGCGCGAATTTCTCGTTGCGCACTTCCGGAGTATCCTTCGGATATGCGAACGCGACGTTGCGCTTCAAAGACACGCGTTCCAGCGGCACATCGCATGGCACGTCATCACGCACGCCATATACATCTGCGACCAGCTCATTATTGAGGATCTCACGCTGATGCTGTTCCTCAGATACACGATCCCAGTACTCACGAAGATGCGATACCGCCTCTTCAAGCAAATCTCCCACTTGTGCACCCTGATTAGGGTCAAGCAGCGCAAACCATCGAAAATCCCATGACGTCTCGAAAGAATCCCAATCAGACTTCGACACGGCAATCAAGTTTGATATCGATTCCTTATCCGCTTTCCCATATATAGCATCAATTATTGGAATCGAACCAATAACTCCAGGCTGAAAATTCAGCGTTGGAGACAAAGCCCGTAACAAGGCCATAGCCACAGCACTATTTAGAAAACTTGCAAATACTGGAAGGTCATCTTTCTTGCCCGAAAATAAAGTACATCCACCATTATCGAAAAGAGCACCAGCAGAAGAATACCTTATAGAAAAATCTCCGGAAGTTACCGTGCTCCACGTTAAACCTTCTTGAAGCTGATTTGATTCATTGCGAATTGTGGACTTTCGAGTAGCAGCAACGCTCATACTCTTTATTGATCGCCCACTATGCGCCCAATTGATAACTAATTCTTTGTTACCATACCATCTACGATACTCACCGCCTTTATTATAGGGGAACCAAATTGCTCCAGGTTTTATAGAAAATGCAGATTCTTCATTAAGACTCACTTCGAACCAATGACGTAAAAACCTTTCATTGAATCCTGTGTCTAATCCTTTACGTGGCGAAGCAACCGTCTGAAGCTGCTGTCCCTTGGCGAAAGCCTCGAGCATGGGTTTGCTGAGCCAGTAGACGATTGACGAGCCGGGGATTTGCGCGAATTCGCGCTGGCTCACCTCGAAGAAATATCTGCGCATATCCGAATGCGCGGATTGCTCATTATTATGTGCGTCGATAATCTCCAACGCACGAGGTCCTTGCTGTTTCGCACCTACGAAATCGCTAAGTCTAACAAATGCGCTCTTCTTACTGCTGTATCCCTTTTCCAAAGTAAAGGTGCAGATTGGAACGGTAGCGCCTTCGAAGCCAGAGTACTCCAGTTGAATCAATGAACTGATGTGTTCCTGTCGGATAATCCGTTGACGCATCTGCTCATAGGAAGATATGAACATCCACACGTAAGGAGTCATGAAGCCAAGCTGCCCATGCTTAGGCACCAACTCAAACAGTCTATAAATGAATGCCGCAAAGAGATCAGCCTTGCCATCCTCATAATGGTCCTGCACGAACCGTTTGAGCTCGGCGCTCATGTTCTTTGCTCCCATGTATGGCGGGTTCGCCACCACTGCCGCGTATTTACGTGCGAGGTACCTTGTTTGAGTAAATACGTCCTCTGCATGTTCACGCAGAAGTGGGTCGAACAACGTATCGATGCCATCCTCGCTTTCCGGTGATGACGCCACCAATTCAACAAGCTCCTGCGGCGGCTGAATCAGCGAACCATATACATCCGCCTTCGCATAGGTATTCCATACCGTGAAGTCCAGATTCACCTGGTATAGGTCATTCAGTTCTACGACTTCGCCTTCCTTGAACGCAATCGGCGCAATGCGCTGAATATTCGGCTCCACCTGCTTCTTGAAGAATCTACGGGAACGGGAGCGAGCCTTCATGGTCAGAGCGAAGGCGGCAAGGCTTGCGGCTCGTTCATCGATTTCCATGCCGTACAGGTTGTGCTTGAGAATCAGGCCGGGAATATCGCTCGGCGCATACCCCTCCTCCTCGTAAATCTCATACAGCAGGTCGAACGCGTAAGTAAGCATGTGGCCGGAACCGCATGCGGGATCGCAGACAGTCAGGTCTTCCGGAGTCCGGATTGCGAGAATATCCTCATTCCCGGCGGAATCATCTTCCGAAGGCTGGATATAGTAGTCCCAGTTCTTGTACAACTGGCTGTCTGGATGTGACTGTATCCAGAGCCTACCTACGGTGTTCTGCACGAGGTAGCGCACGATCCAGTCCGGTGTGAACAGCTGGGTGGCGGCGGGAATCTCCTCAGCTCCGGCCTTGTGGTTCTTCTTGAACCCGTCCATCACCTCATTCTTGCGTTCCGAAATGTAGTACTGGTACAGCCAGCCGATGATCTCCACATTGCCGGACGGATCGTCAACACCGCAATCCTCCGGAGTCATGACCTCCACCGCATTCCTCAACACGGAACCCTCGGCGAGCAGATCGGCGGGCATGAGCAGTTCATCCACCCTACCGGCCTCCTTGCCGACGCTTTCGAACATGAACGGTAGATTATGGTTCCAGAACCGGCATTCGGATTGCAGCAGCAGACCATACGCACGGCCCTGCGGATCATCCGCCATGATGGAACCGCTCAGCAATCCTTCAATGCGTTCTTTGGCCTTATCATTCACCCGCAACGAGAACACCGTGTTGTCGTCATACTCGCCTCGCTTCGCCGCTGCAAGCACTTCCGGCAGTCCATTCGTGCTGGTCAGACCGGCTGAAGAGACCACCGGTGTGCCGGTGAACCCGTGCACATCCATGTAACGGAACGCGATGATGCGGTTGAACCATCGGTACGCATAACGTTCCACCACGTGCCTGCGGCCCTCTTCACCGCCGCCGGCACGCTCGATCTCACGCTGCAGAAAAGCGAACGCACGTGGGTCGTCAACCTGGGCGTCGGAATTCGGCACCAATGCAGCGTCAAGCCGGGCCCTCACCGCGTTCATGAGCTGGCGGCGCGCATCCGTTGCGAAGGCTTGCAGTTTCGACGTGTTCATAGCAGGATCTTCTTTCCGTTCTCAATGGCGGCGATAAGCTCACGGCGGTAGGCGTCAAGGAAGTCGTCCACGTCGTCCTTGGTCTCCAAAGCGTCCTTGGTGTGAGGCCTGCTGATGGTAGCGAACGACACGGCCACACGCGGGGTTTTCTCTTGCCATGATTCAGGAATGTTCGTATCCGTCGGTGTAGTAGATGGAGTCTGCGCCTCATCTGCGAGCGCGGTCTTCGGCCTCGGCGCGGAGGTTGCTAGTGCGTTGATGAGTTGTGGGTAGGTGCGTTCGCTCAGTTCGTGTACGTTTTCGCGCATTTTGTAGATGAACGGTATGTGCTGCATGCGTTCCGCCACTTGGTCCAGTTCTGTCTCGACCTTGGTTTGCGCGGCTTGTGTTGCGTACTGATATTCGGTGGAATCGTGGATTCTGGCGCGAATATTTTCCACGTCGTTAAGCGCGTTGGCGCGTTCGGTTTGGATGGTTGCGTCTGTTGCCTCACGCAGATCGTCAATGGCAGTCTTGAATTTATTGGTTTTGCGGAAGATGTTCGGGTCGTTTGCCAGCTGTTCCGCAGATTGGTACAGGCTTGCTGCCGTAGTGCCAGATACATAGTCGATGTTCGGCTTGTTGTTTTTCAGCCATTCCAATCCGTCTGCAAGAATCCTGGATTGGGAGCCGTTGAGGAAAGCGACAATCGGGTCGATTACGTCTTCTTTAAACTCGAGCAGTTCTTCGGAACCGTTTTCGGTTTCTTGTGCGGTGAAATCGCCAAGCAGCCAGTCCTCACCCATTCCGGAGGCATAGTTGATTTTCTCAATGGCCTTGTCGAGCTGCTGCACAAAACCGAATCGGGCATTGCGCACGCGCAGCTGGGTCAGACTCTCCGCTTCCCGCTTAAGTCGCGTGGTAACGGCCTCCGCCAGATCAATCGCGTTCGATGGCAGGTCCGCGGCGGTGAGTCCAAGGAAGTCCCTGGCGAAGTCACGCAGCTGTGAAACTTTTCTCGTGTCGAATACGCGTGGCAGATCCACTCGGATGGAGTCCTGCTTTTTCGTTTCCCTAAGCACGCGGGCGGCCTCGCTACGCTGCACCGGCTTGCCGTCCAGCGTCAGTGTGATTCTGTCGGAACCATACAGGTGGCCGATGCATGCGAGCGTGGCGGCGTACGGCCAACCATAGGGAACGTTGCCGTAGGCGTCAAGAAGGCTCTTGACGGTGGCGACCATGCCTTTGCCTTTGTCACGACTGACCGCGGCGAACACATCATCGGCGGGAACGTCGAGCTTGTCCTGCACTGCGTTTATGCCGTCAAGCATGCCAGGCTGGTGCTGCGAAGCGTTCATGATGATGCGAGCGAGATCCGTTTCCTCGTATCTTTGCCCACCAAGTAGGGAAAAGTTCGTGTAGTACCGGCCGATGAGCGTTCCAAGCCCTTCCGCCATACGGGCCTGCACCTCGGTGGATTTCACTTCCACGGTTCCGCCGTTATAGTCGAACTCGCCATTGGCTGCGGCTTTGACGATGCGGGTACGGAGCTCCGTGTAAAGCCTTTCATTGGCGACGCTCTTGCGGGAGATGATCTGCTGGCGCACTTCTGACTGGCTGTTCTTGTCGGTGCGCATGAGGTATGTGTAGGTTTTCACGTACATGCGCAGATCATCGAACAGTGTTCTGTCGGACATATCCAACAGCAAAGTGATGGTGTCGCGCATACCCATGCCCATGCGAATGGCATCGGCACGGTCCTGCGCATTGGTCGAAGTGACCACGTTCAACCAGATGGGCTGTTGCGCGGACTGTTGCACCCCATCGATGCGCAAACCATAGCGGAACTGGGCACGCTGTTCGCCGTATGCCACGGTCATCTTGCCGAGCACGTCACTGACCAGTATCTTCTTCAGCTCTTCGATCTCCTTGGTGGAGTCGATGTCGGTGCTTTTGATCTCCTGCTCAATATCCTGCTCTTCGTTGGTCAGGTAATTGTAGGTATCTCCCACACGCTGCACATACGTGTCTTTTTCCAACTCTCCCAGAACATACTTGATGTTCCTTTCCAGTTCCATCACGTCCATGTCGAACTGGTCGGTCAGCAGAATACGCAGGTTATGCGGTGTGGTGGGGAATCCGTCGACATGCTTGACCAGCAGCAGCACCTTCAGCAGGCGTACGCCCAGTTCCTTTATATCGGAGCCGAGTCTCTTTTCGGCTTGGTTGATGCGGAAGTTCGAGGTTGATTGGATGGCGTCGGCAATACCGTCATATAGTTTGTCGAACGGCATCAGGGCCCCGACCATCTCATTCTGGCTGGATCGCAACGTGCTGCTGATGGTGGAAAGCATGGACCGTTCACCCACAGATGCGTGGCGTCCGGAGAACATGTTGTACCGGCTCATTTCCCGCAGCACGTTCTGGAACAGCTCGAACTCATAGTTCACAAACGGATACGATGCGATGAAATCGTCCTTGCTGTATGCCTTGTTATTACTGAATTTCGAAGTCTCACGAGTGAATTCGAACATGGTGCGCAGGTTCGCGTTCTGCTCATCCCACAGCTCGTTCATCACCGACTCATATTCCGGTTTCTTGGTCAGCAAGCGCTTCTGAATGACTTCCACCACGTCGGCGCTGTTGAGCTTCAGCTTGATGGAGAACCTGCCCTGGATCTTCGAAAAATCATAGCTTTGTTGCTTGGTCCGATCGCCAACAATGGTATCCATGTCTTCCTGGGAAGTGACCACCACCCATGCACGCCCGTTGGTCTTGACGGCAAGATCCTCGGCGATGGATTGCAGGGACAGCATGAGCTCCCTGTTCTCACCGATGAACTGGCCAACCTCGTCCACGAGGAACAAGATACGGCGGTTCGGTTCCTGATGGGACAGCCATGCGTTCACGTCGTCTGCGAAATCGCCGACCGTCATCGTATACGTATCCTCATAGCGCTGGATGATGCTGTCCTGCTCCGGCTTGCCCGTCACCGCGGCATAGGCTCCGCAGATCTCATCATCCCATAGCACGGCCTCGTCGCGCCCTTCGCTCCACGGTTTGCCAGCCGCTTGTTCGAATTCATGTTTGAAATCGTCAAGGTAGCCGTTGTTCGCCAGATCACGTTCGAATTTCGCGACAAACGGATTCTTGCCATAGAAGCCACGCGCCTCATCGAATACGCGGACAAAGGCGTACAACAGCGCATCAGAGGCATTGGATTTATCTGCCTTCTGATCGATGTTAAACAGAATCGACGTGGCAGGAATCGTCAAGGTCTTCTCAAGCTGCCCTGCAAGCATCTGGTCATCCTGCGATTCGGCTTTGCCCATAAAGGTACGAACAATCTGCTCACGATTCATGGTCGGCTTATTGCCCTTGTCGACGAGTTCAGCCGGAACCTCGCCCAAAACGTGTGACAGCATCTTCAATAAGTGCGATTTACCAGAACCAAAGAAACCGGAAATCCATGCGCCATTCTGTTCGTGGTTCGACGGGTCGTTGTATGCGTCAAGGAATTTGGCCAGATTGCGGCAAATCTCCTCCGTCAGCACATACTCATTGACCTCATCGTCAAGGTTCTTCTCATCATTGGCCTTGATCACACCATTGATATTGCGGTCAATGTCCTTGCTGAACAACTCCTTGAAGCTGATAGCGCTTTCCCCGTTCATCTGCGTTCCCTTCTTCTTTGAACGAATACTTCGCAAGCGTTACTCGCATTCCACCTAAATCGGCAAAACAACCCTTAGGCCGTCATTCCTGTCATTCCTCCAGTCGCACACTCATCTCACGCAGATTTTGCGCACGATAATAATTATCCCCAGGCAAACAGTTGAACAGCGACATGACCGATCCTGAAGTAGCGCTTCTTGTGAACGTACCCGGATAAAACAGCACCAATGGGCGATCATCGATGCGCCCTTGCAACGCGTTAAGCAGTGTATGCGCACGAATATACGGGTAGACCTTGCCGATTCCCGTAATGAATACGATATTGGCTCCGCCCTCGCTCTTGGCCTGCTCGTAATGATCACGAATGGTATCAGGCAACTGAGCCGTATCCGCGCCCAACACGTTATCGAGCAGTCCTAAAAACTTATCCGTATGCGCATCCGACGAGACTTTTCTGTGGCGTTTTGCCTCCCTATTAAGCACACGATCCAGAATGCCACGATTACCAAGAATCTCCAGAACAACATCGAATAAATCCAGCGTGAGCACCTGCGGAGCATAATCGCCATCATATTTCGGCGTCATCGTCTGCAGCTGACTCACCAATTGCCTGATATGTTCGGCGACCTCAAGCTCCTGCCTAGGCGGATAGTCATAAATGTAATAAGGCTGCTCACCGGCCAATCCACTATTGGTTCTGAATGAACGGGACTCCATAATCTCGCGCAAATGAGCGAAATCAGCATCAATGTCACGGTGCTCATCGGCAGCTTCAACGCCTGCGATGAAATCGGTCATGCTATCCCCCATTCGTACTCACAAGGATGATTCACGCATCGGGAAAAACCCGAACGAATCTGGTCTCTTCATAAGGATATCCGCCAAAGAGGGACTGGGTAGGAAGGAAACCACCGTGTCGGAATTTTTATCGAACAGATGGGCCTCAACCATGGCCTTGAACAGATTGGACCGGAGTTTCTTCGCCGTTCCCTCGCTTATGGTTTCCAGCTCAGGATGCCATGTGGCTTTGTCCGCAATGAACCGATCATAATCCTCAAAGTCCAGATGCGTATTGCCGGTAAGATAATGCTTTTTAAGTACTTCGCCGGCGAATTCTCCGACGATTGCGTAATAACGGCACATCGCGATCCACATAAGTGCCTCGCGGTCGGATATGGAGGAATCAGGGCCTGCCAAATATGCAAGCTCCCCAACCGTGAGCGCACTGAGCCGCCTAGTAGTTTCCGCCACAACGCGCCTGTTTGCGGAATCCGTGCGAATTGCGAGAACGTTTTCCTCGATGGCCTGCTGGCGAATCACAACAATGGACTTGCCCACCTCGGTTTGGGGAGAACGCTCAGCATCGCCACCGCCTGCATGGTTCAAATGATTCAGATACATTTCGGCAAGCGCCCGGCCCTGCAAGGCAAGAAGTCCGCCGACAGTGAAGGAAAGCCGGTACCGCTCCCCCTGCGTCGCTTCCGCACCGTACGAGCCCGCCATGCGTATTCCTCCCTTTGCTAAGACACAAGAATATTTCAGAATATTCCTAGGTCTGGAATAATCACGACATCCAAGTCATGCCTGCAACCCCTCACCGCATCATTTTGAAACCTCTTCCGATATTCACTGTTCAGCATTCTGGCAACAAATAATATAGGTAGTGCACAAACTCAGAACGAGCTGAAGTCGAAGGAGACTCACCATGTTCAGTAAGGTCCGAAAAACAAGAAGTGATTGCACTGTTGATACCTATGAAAAGAAGCATGATCTTCCAACTGGCACCATTCGAAACACAGACGGAAGAAAGGCCCGCAAGGACAAAAAGCTTGCGACACTCCGCAAAGAAACCGGGAAGGATTTCCGCTGAAAATCTGCTTCTGGAGACGAGGCATCCCCCGAAAGACGTCCTAGGCAGAAGACACGCAACGATGTTTTCAGACAACATCTGATCCGCCTTCTCTGAACTACACTGTTCCTAGAAGAGTTTCCGTGTTGAAAGGGGTAACCGATGACGCGCAAAGGTGGGTTTCTGAAGGGGATCGTCACATCGGCGGCGACCTATGCCGTCAAAACGGCGGTCGATATCGCGGTCAACCCGGAGAACATGCAGAAGGTGGCGCAGCTTGTCAGCGAGCAACAGGTAGGCAGCAAACTCAAGCAGGCCGCCGCGAACATGCATCTGCCTGCCGCGCTTAGCCCATCAGCAAGAGTCACCAAGCAACTTGACACCATCGAGGAGACACTGGAGCAATATGCCGACCAATTTCCCGTAAACGCACCAGTCGAACGATGGAAGAGCACCCTGCAAAGCCTTCGTCTTATGGACACCATGAACAGATCCACAACCGGCAGCGAGCATAAGATCCGCTTGGAAAAGCTCCAGGCACAAACCGAGGCCCTGTTCAACGAGATCTTCCAGTCCCTTGACTCGGGCGATGCCCAGATCGAAGACTGACCACTTCCCCACCGCTTTTATACCTGTTCCCCGCCACTCCCAAGCGCATCAACGCACTTACCGGTCGTATACTGCTACCAGGTGGATTTGAAGGGAATAACCATGATCGACGACGATTCCAACGAACTCATCCCATTTGAGGGCGGAGACGGTGATGCCGATGCCAGCACCGGGAACAACAATCCAGACGACACGCAAAGCGTCACCATCATCCAAGATGAACAAGGCATCGTCTTCCTCGGCGACGCCGGTACCATAGATCTCTGGCTCAAGGATGAGGGCTTCGATTCCAAAGCATTCAAAGCCAAAGCCGTGCAGACCATCTCATCGGCCAGCAAAGGCGCACAGGCAGCCGGCAATGCCATGGCCGAAAGCGGACGTTGGGTAAAACTCACCAAGGAATCGGCCGAACTGGTCGCCAAATACGGCAAGAACTGTAAGAAGGGACCGTTCCAAGCCGGTGTTGTACGGCAACCGAACGGGCGCATCATCAAACATTTGAAATTCACCCAGCCTGGGCAACTCAACCCCGCTTTACTCACCGGTGTCAGCGGCGTCATGGCACAGATGGCACTGGAACAGGCCGTCTCCGAGATCACCGATTATCTGAAGGAAATCGATGCGAAGCTCGATGATCTGCTACGCGATCAGAAGGATCAGACCGTCAGCAAGCTCGCCGGGATATCCCACATGATCGACGAGACCATGTTCATCTACCAACAGGTCGGTTCGATCAGCGCAACCACATGGTCCAAGATGTCAGGCTGCCCGCAAGACATCGCCACCATCCAAGCGTACGCAATCGCCAAAATCAAGGGCCTCACCGAGAAGGTGGAACGCGAGCAGGATCCCAAGCAGGTTCGCCCGCTGACCCAGCAGATTCGTCAGGAAATCCACCAGTGGTTGGGCATGCTCGCATCCGCAGTCAGGATGCAGGATCAGGTCTCCTGCATCGAGCTCGCGCGCGTATGCCAAGAGGAGCCTGAACAGCTCGAAGCATACAAGAAGGGCATCGTGCTTGCCAGGAACAAGCGTCTTGCGGAAATCGAGCAGTCACTCAACGCATTGGGCAGGCAACTGGAGACGAAGGCTGGAATCGTAAGTGGGAAGGTGCTGCTGAACCCATACAGTTCACCTCATGCCATTGCCAACATCGAAAGCATCACCAGTGATCTCAATGCATTCGCCAGCACATTGCAACTTGAGCACATTCATCTGCGTGTCGAAGACGGGCCTACTTGGATCGAGGCCGCGGGCAAAGCCGTAGACGACACCGGCAAGACCCTGCAGAATGCCGGGCAGAAGACCGCGCACGCCGTCCAAGACGCCGGCAATGCGATAGC
>UMDY01017726.1_pt1 | contig 24624 bp, 18 predicted proteins | sample 1964591 | NCBI WGS metagenome assembly UMDY01 (sample SAMEA4836004, study PRJEB28245) | human gut metagenome | biome: gut microbiome; material: fecal sample | place: Denmark | collected 2008
TCAGTGTTTTATATTAAAACACCGCCCCAAAAAGTCAGACTTAAATTTCGGCTCTTTGGGGCGGTTTAGTTTAATATATAATATCAGGTCTTATAAATTTTCATAATCTTCTAAGCAGCCTGTTTTTCTTCACTCTCTACATTGTTTCCACTTTCAAATATTTTAAATGCATTTCTCACAAGCGGACCTGCTATAAATGTCTGCCAGAAAAATGCCATTGGGAAATTTAATATATATTTCTGAAGCCATACGGCTACAACCTGTGAACCCGGATGTGCAAATAATACTGTTGCAATAAGGCTCATTGTAGGACACATAAGTGCAACTATCATTGATGAAATCGCTATTGTCACCATAAACTCACTGTCTTTTCCCGGTCTTACAAATCTAAATGCAAGTTTTACCGCAAGTTTCTCAAAAACAAACATTTCAAGAATAACAGCAATTGGCCACATAATAGGCATCTCATGAAAAGCTATCAAAAATATTTCATTGCTCATTCCACCCTTATCAAGGGCAATATTATAACATACCATTCCATATACCATGATAAATGCCATAACAACAGTAAAAATAAAGTTTTGAAGTTTCGTTCTCTGCATAATTTAATATCTCCTTTTTCTAAAAATGGGCATAAAAAATACATGTGTGTTGTTCGTTAATCAGGTGATAAGTCACACATGTGTCGTTTCCAATTTTATACCAAAGTTTTTTATGCAGTTTTAAACAACGTGTCGTATTATATCATACAGTAATAAATTATGCAAGTTTTTTTCAACCACGTTCAAAATATGTTCAAAACACCGAAAAAAAATCAAAAATACCGTGCATTAACCAATGCACGGCATTTTTTCCTATGTAATTTTTAACATGGCATTCTTTTACAAATTACAGTATTTTAAATAATTTCGCTCCGTGTGACGCTACAAACACATTTTCTTTGTCTGTAAAATCTGTTTCTTCATGGCTCCAAAGCTCAACAGCCTTTCTGCATGTCACTCCATAATTTGTAACATCCTCCCAAGGAATTGTCACATCACAATTCTGTTCTTTTAAGTTGAATACTGCCATATAATATGAACCGTCCTCTGTATCCTTTGAACACCAGATAACATGCTCATCATCTCTCTCAATCTGTCTTGCACCTTCTGAATGTTTTAAAAGTCCAAGGACATCCTTGTTTGTAATAAGTTTCTTTGTCCAGTCATCAAGCTGTAAAAGATCTGCACCAAGCATAAGAGGAGAACGGAATATACTCCAAAGTGTCATGAGTGTTATCTGTTCATCATGTGAAAAATTGCACTCCCACTCATGTCCGAAACCTTTTCCGAGTTTTCCGAGTGTAAGCATATCACAATCAGGGAAACATCCCTCGCTTACATGGTTCTGCCAAAGTTCACAACGCCAGAACATAGGGAGAAGCAATTCCCATCTGTCCCAGAAATCATCGGTAATTCTCCACATATTTGCATATTTCTCATAATGCCATGCTTCCTCAATCTTTGCCGGTCCCGGTGAAAGGCTTAATACTATCTCACGTCCGCATTTCTGAATAGCATTGTAAAGCATTTCAATCTCTTTTTTTGCAGACGGCATATCCATACGGCAGATGTCATCACACTTTATAAAATCAACACCCCACTGAGCATATAATCCAAAAATAGAATCATAATATTCCTGTGCTCCCTCTGCCTCAGGGCGTATACCATACATATCCGGATTCCATTCACAGATATTTGAAGGGTCTGCAATATCATTTGCAAGTACATTGCTTCCAAGAATCTTTGTGTGCTCATGTGCTGCCTGTCTTGGAATACCACGCATGATATGTATACCAAATTTAAGTCCGAGACTGTGTATATAATCAGCTAACGGTTTGAAACCGTTACCGCCTTTTGATGACGGAAACTTGTCAACACATGGAAGGAGTCTTGAATATTCGTCCATCTCAACTTTCCAAAACGGAATATACTGATATTTATCTCTCTGGCTTCCTGTGTCATAGCTGTACCATTCTATATCAACAACAACGTATTCCCAACCGTATTCCTTAAGATTTTCAGCCATATACTCTGCTGTTTTTCTTATCTGTTCTTCATTTACTGATGTGTCATAATAATCATAACTGTTCCACCCCATCGGCGGATTTTTTGCAAAAAGATTTTTGTTCATAGATCCTCCTCAAAATAATTTACAATAAACTTATGTTGTTTAGTTTCTTTTAAATTATTTTACCAAAAACTTTATGCACTTTCAACAAATATTTTATTATTTTTTAACACAATCCTTGCATATTCCATATATAATAGATTTTTTGCATTCTATATAAAAACCGTGTTCCCTTTGAATATGCATTGCAATCTCACCCATAAAATCGCATTCAAGATGAAATATACGTCCACATTTTGTGCATTGCAGATGAAGATGTTGTTCACAGTGATGTCCATCCTCAATATATTGAAATGTTGCCTGTTTTCCTTTCTGTGCAACATATTTTACAACTTTCTTTTCTAATATCAGTTTTTCCAAAAACCTGTATATCGTGGTCTTGTTTACTGCACATTCTTTTTTTGCAAGATAGTTTTCAATATCTGCCACTGTAACGGTTCTGCTTTTATTCTCCTCAAGGTACTCTAATATCCTTTTTCTGCTCGGTGTTGAATATCCCTGCATATTTACCTCATTTCTTTATCTTTAATATATATCTAAAATGTAATACCTGCAATCTGTATTACAAATCCCCAGAACACTCCAAGAAAATACATCGCCAAAACAATGCTTAAATTCTGTTTTATGTGCCTGTTAAGCCTGAAAAGTACCAGCATGCCTACACCTGCATTAACAAGAAGTCCTGCCATCATAGAACCGGCACTTATAACCCCGTCAAGATAAAACTCCGTAATAACAACAGATGACGCACAATTTGGAATAAGACCTATAAGTGCAGATAAAAGCACTCCAATCACAGGTACAGACGAAAACAGACCTTCCATGTTTTCAATTCCCCAAAAATGTGTTATCACATTTAAAGCAAACGAAATGATTATGATATATATCGTTATCTTTATAGTATGTTTTATCGCTGAAACTAAAGAACCGTCCTCACAGTGACAATGTTCTTCTTCACATACCGTATGAATATCCGGCTCCCTTTCTTTCTTCAAGAAAATCTTTACATAAACATATTCTGCCACAAGACCTGAAATCACAGCTATCACAACCTTCACGGCAAGAATTTTTAAAATCATTCCTGCTCCTGATGCCCTTGATATAAGAATAGGCAGCATCTCATCGGAAGTTGACATAAAAACCGATATAAGCGTTCCAACTGTTATTATTCCTCCAGAATAAAGACTCGCCGCCGCCGTAGAAAAACCGCACTGTGGTAGAACTCCTAAAATTCCGCCCCATACAGGTCCCGTCTTTCCTGCTTTTGCTATTTTCTGTCTGACATTATTATTCATCCTATGTTCAAGAATTTCCATAAAAAGATATGTTATAAATAAAAACGGTACTAATTTCAGTCCGTCAATAAGTGTATCTTCTACCACTTCAAGCATAAACTCTTCCTCCTTCTTACTGTTTCATGAATTCACTTTTCAATTTGCAAATGATTTGCATTTGCAACCAAGTTGCATTTTATACAATACACCATTATATATATATATGTCAATACGGAAATTTTTACCTTTTTATTCTTACATGCATAATTTTAACAATATATCCCATAATAATCACAGCTTAATAAACAAAGCATGCACAGAAAAGAGGTTTATTTTATTATGGAAGATTTTATGCACGACCTTGAATTGTATGTATAATCTCCATAAAACTGACTGCAGAACCTTGACAAACATTCTCTATAAAAGATATATTTATTTATGATGTTACTTTTTAATAAGTGTACAATTTTATCAGATAAAATATATTATATAAACGGAGAATCTGCAAAATGGAAATGAATATCCAGAAATACATGTCATTTGTGAAAACAGTTGAATATGGAAGTTTTACTAAAGCATCCGAGATTTTAAATTACTCTCAATCCGGCATCAGCAGAATGATTGGTGATTTAGAAAAAGAATGGAACATGTGTCTGCTTGAAAGAGACCACTCCGGTGTCAAACTCACGTCTGACGGACTCAGGATACTTCCTTTTACAAAAAAAATATGTGATGATTTTGAAAGATTACAAATCGAGATAGACAGCTTAAATGACCTTTCATCAGGTATTATAAGAATAGGCACTTTTTCAAGTGTGGCAACCTACTGGCTTCCCAATATTATTAAAGAATTCAAAAAAGATTATCCAAATATTGAATACGAACTTCTCATAGGTGATTATGACGAAATAGAAGCCTGGATTTTAGACGGACGTGTTGACTGCGGTTTTCTTTGTCTCCCTGTTTCTACCGGTGTTGAGACAATTTTTCTAGAAGAAGATGTTTTCCTTGCCATACTGCCAAAAGAACATCCTCTTTTAAAATACGAAAAAGTTCCCTTAAAAGAACTTTCAAAGGAACCGTTTATGCTGCTTGAAAAAGATAAAAATACTGAGATTTCTGCCATTTTCAAAGAAAATAATATAAAACCAAACACCCAGTTTACAACATGGGATGATTATGCGATTATGTCAATGGTAGAACACGGTCTCGGCGTAAGTATTCTTCCGGAACTCATATTGCAAAAGAAACCTTTTAACATAATGACAAGACCACTTGATGTTGTTGCAAAAAGACAGATTGGACTCGCCCTAAAAAGCAGCAAAAATGCATCACTTGCAACAAAAAAATTTATAGATTATCTAAAATACCGCTAAACGCTGGTTTTGCCCTTTTTTATTAAAAACTTTTCTTCGTATAATATAATAACTAATCAATACCAAAGCACCTGTTATCACCCATGATACCGGATAAACATTCATCAGAACTTCAAATCCCTTAAATTTTCTGCACACCGTGTATATCCATGCCAATCTGAATACACATGTCCCAAATACTGTGATAACAGCCGGTGTCATTGAATACCCCATTCCTCTCAGCGTCGAACCTGCTATCTCATATGTAGGTATCAGGAAATAAAAACTTAAAAGACGTGTCATTCTTACTGCCGCATAATGCGCCACTTTAGGTTCAGATGTAAATATTCCTATAAAAAATCCTCTCCACATCAAAAAACAACCGCACATTACTATTGTAACCACTATGGCCAATGTCATTGTTACCCTATATATTTTCTTACATCTGTCATATTTTTTTGCGCCAAAATTCTGGCTAGTAAATGTCATAGTCGCCTGGTTAAATGCTGAAATCATAAAATATGCTATGTACTCATAATTAAGACCTGCGGCTGAACCTGCAACTGCATCTGAACCGTATTTATTTAATTCAGCCTGAATAAACACATTGGCAACTGAAAATACCATTGCCTGAAGGCCGGCAGGAATACCGATTTTAAGCATTCTAAGCAATTCAATCTTATGTATTTTAAGCTCCTTAGGATACAATTTTATCGGGTCTTTCTCTTTTATAAGAAAATACACAACCATCGATGAGCTTATCATATTTGATACAACTGTTCCAATTCCTACACCGGCTACTCCCATATGAAAGACGATCACCAATGTAAGATTTATTATTGCATTGGTAATTCCTGCAACTATAAGACATATAAGCGGTCTTTTTGTATCACCAATACTTCTCAAAATAGATGCTCCGAAATTGTAAACCATTATAAAGGGCATTCCCGCAAAATATATTCTTAGATACACTACTGCCTGGTCTATTACATCATATGGCGTTCCCATAAGCTCAAGTATTGGTTTTGCAACCGAAATACCAAGAAAAAGCAATATGATACCGCTTAACACGGCGATAAGCATTGCTGTATGTACCGCCCCTTTTATTTTGTTTGTTCTTCCTTGCCCTATATATTTTGCAATAACAACATTTGCTCCCACTGAAATTCCTATAAAAAGATTTAACAGCAGATTTATCAAAGCTCCGTTTCCGCCAACTGCCGCCTGCGCCGTACTGCTCGCAAACCTTCCGACTACCGCCACATCAACAGCATTAAACATCTGCTGCAAAATACTGCTAAGCGCAATAGGTATTGCAAAAACAAGTATTTTATCAATAAGACTGCCGTTAAGCATATCTATCTGTTTACTCTTTCCGACTTTAACATTGCTCATTTTTATCAAAATCCTTTCAAAAATATATAAAATCAATGTTTTTATAATGTTTTAACGAAAAACAAGAGCAAAAATTATATTTTTGCCCTTGCATATATTATTACTTTTATTTTGTTTTTTCAAGAGTAGATTTTTAAATGATGAATTATTCTACATTGAATGCATCCATTCCGGGATATACTGCGCTCTCCCCGAGTTCTTCCTCTATGCGCAAAAGCTGATTGTATTTAGCAACACGCTCACTTCTGCTTGGTGCTCCTGTCTTAATCTGGCAGGTATTTAATGCAACCGCAAGGTCTGCTATAGTTGTGTCTGCTGTCTCTCCTGAACGATGTGAACTAATAGCTGTGTATCCTGCTTTGTGTGCCATCTTGATAGCTTCAAGTGTTTCTGATACAGAACCAATCTGATTGAGTTTAATAAGGATTGAGTTTCCACAGCCGAGTTTAATACCTTTTGCAAGTCTTTCAGTATTTGTAACAAAAAGGTCATCCCCGACAAGCTGAACCTTGTCTCCAAGCTCTTTTGTAAGCTTCTGCCATCCTTCCCAGTCTTCCTCGTCAAGTGCATCTTCGATAGAGATAATAGGATATTTCTCTACGAGTGATTTCCAATGTTCGATAAGCTGTTCAGATGTGTATACTGTTCCAGCTTTCGGAAGTTTATATTCTCCGGCTTTTCCTGTCTTCCATTCAGATGATGCGGCATCCATAGCAATACGGAAATCTTTTTCAGGCTCGTATCCTGCTTTTTTTACTGCTTCAAGAATTGTCTCAATAGCCTCCTCGTCAGATTTTAATGCCGGTGCAAATCCTCCCTCATCTCCTACTGATGTTGCAAGTCCTCTCTCCTTAAGAATCGCAGCTAATGCGTGGAATACTTCTGCACACCAGCGCAGGCATTCCTTAAATGAAGGTGCTCCGACGGGCATTATCATAAATTCCTGAACGTCAAGCCCTGATGAAAGTGCATGACATCCACCGTTTACAATATTCATCATAGGAACCGGAAGTTTGTTTCCTGAAATTCCGCCCAAAAATCTGTAAAGAGGAATGTCAAGGGCAATACTAGCTGCACGGCAGCATGCAATTGAAACAGCTAAAATTGCATTTGCACCAAGATTCGTTTTTCCTTTTGTTCCGTCTGCTTTAATCATTGCAGCGTCTATGGCATATATGTCTGACGCATCCATTCCTGTAAGAACGTCATTTATTGTACCATTGATATTGGTTACCGCCTTTGTAACACCTTTTCCAAGGTATCTTTCTTTATCTCCGTCTCTAAGTTCAAGTGCCTCAAATTCACCTGTCGATGCACCGGAAGGAGCAGTTCCCCTGCCTACAGATCCATCAATAAGATAAACCTCTGCCTCAACCGTTGGATTCCCTCTCGAATCAAGAATCTCTCTGCCTACTACTTTTTCAATTTCCAAATATGACATATTTTTCCTCGTTTCTGCGCACATTATTATAATCAATTTGCAATACTGTTGTAAGTAAATGAGGTCACTTATATTCATGTACGCCTGATATAAGTTTCCTTTTAGGTTAGTTTATACTAACTTCCCTCATAAATCAATATTTGCTAATGATAAGATTTCCCATTTTGATTAAATCAATTCATATATCTTAAATAACCAAAACCAAAATAATTCAATTTTTTTATATGACACTATTGAATACTTTCAATCATTGTAGTAAAATTAGAAAAATACATTTTATAGGGGGTAACCATGAGACATTTAATAAGTCCACTTGATTTATCTATTGAAGAATTAAATGAAATTCTATCCTTAGGACAAGCTATTATGCAGAATCCTGAAAAGTATTCCCATGTATGCGATGGAAAAAAATTAGCTACATTATTTTATGAACCAAGTACAAGAACACGTCTTAGTTTTGAAGCTGCAATGCTTAATCTCGGCGGTAAGGTACTTGGTTTTTCTTCGGCTGATTCGAGTTCGGCATCAAAAGGAGAAAGCGTTGCAGATACTATAAGAGTTATCTCTTCATATGCAGACATATGCGCTATGCGCCATCCGAAAGAAGGTGCTCCGACAGTTGCATCTATGTATTCTGAAATTCCTGTTATAAATGCAGGTGACGGCGGTCACAACCACCCAACACAGACTCTTACAGACCTTTTGACCATAAAAACACTTAAAGGCCGTCTTGACAATATGACCATCGGAATGTGTGGAGATTTAAAATTTGGCCGTACAGTACACTCTCTTATCAATGCAATGGTAAGATACGAAAATGTGCGTTTTATTCTTATATCACCAAATGAACTTAAAATACCTGACTATCTCAGACAGGAAGTTCTCGACGCAAAAAATATTGAATATGTCGAGACAAATGAACTTGAAAAATATATGCCTGAGCTTGATATCCTGTACATGACAAGAGTTCAGCGCGAACGCTTCTTTAACGAGGAGGATTACATACGATTAAAAGACAGTTTTATACTTGACAGTGAGAAAATGAAACTTGCAAGAGACGATATGTATGTTCTCCATCCTCTTCCTCGTGTAAACGAAATTTCAACGGATGTAGATAACGACCCGAGAGCCGTCTACTTTAAACAGGTTAAATTTGGAGTTTATGTAAGAATGGCACTTATCATAACATTGCTCGGACTCAAAGATAAGTGTTAATGCACCACTCCATTCGTTTTCAATAAGATTTATAATTTATATTTTAAAATATGTTCTTAACAAAGAAAGGGGAGTCATAATATGCTTAATATAAGCGGTTTAAGCGAAGGAATCGTAATCGACCATATTCAGGCGGGCGGAGCCATGAAGATATACGAATATCTCAATCTTGAAAAGATGGACTGTCAGGTAGCCATAATAAAGAATGCTAAAAGCAGTAAAATGGGCAGAAAAGACATCATAAAAATAGAAGGTAATCTTGATGTAGATTTAAATGTATTGGGAGTTCTTGACCACAAGATAACAATCAACTTTATAAAAGACAACAGAATCGTCGGAAAACATACACTTGAATTACCTGAAACCGTAACAAACATAATCAAGTGCAAAAACCCACGCTGTATAACATCCATAGAGCAGGAACTTCCTCACAAATTTAAGCTCACCAACCGTGAACACAGAATATACAGATGTGTTTACTGCGAATCAAAATTTAAGGGAAACTGATTTTTATAACTTATAATCAGTACATTTGCTTGCAGCATTATATTTATTTCATGGCAGATAATTTATGTGTCAATATTTTGTAAACAAAAAACTCAAAACATCATTACCTGTATCGGTAAACATTGTTTTGAGTTTTTATTTTTAAGTTTTTTAGTCTGTATTTCTTCTTTTACTTTGTTCTGTATTTTTTATCAACTGTAGTAGATTTTGCCTTAGGAAAATACTTTCTAAGCCATGTATGATCCTTTGACATATACGCGTCCGTCTTTAAAAAGTATGTCTTATATACATGAGTATTATTGAAACTCCAATTTACAATAGGGTCATCAAATGTACAGTCAACATGATACCATTTATTTTTTATCTTAACTAGGTTCCATGCATGCTGCCCTCCCGTGACCATCATACACGGAATATTATAATGCTCCATTATCATCATAAACGCTTTTGAATATCCGTCGCACACTGCTATTCCATACTTTAACGCTCCCCTAGCGGTATGGCTTACCCACGGAACATCACCTTTAGTATATAATCTCTTATCATATTTGACGTTTTGTATAAGCCATTTATGCGCAGCCGCTATCTTTTCGTAATCGCTCATACTATCTTTGACATATTGGCTGTATATAACACGCAGCATCGAATTTACAGTCTTTGTCTTTACCGTTATGCTGCATTTATATGACTTTGTACCACATACTGCCGTAATCGTAGCCTTACCATTTTTTTTTGCTGTAATCTTTCCCTTGCTGTTTACACTGACAATCGATGAATGATTGCTTTTCCACTTAGGTTTTTGCGGTGAATTATACAGGTAAAGCTGAATTTTTTCTTTTATAATCATTTTTCTGCTTTTACTTGAAAGCTTTGCAGACTTTGTCGTTGTCGTCATAATGCCGTATTTTTTAGCAAACTTAGCAGAATATGAACTTTTTGGTGCAACTACTGTAAGTATGTTTTTGTTGCAGCCCTCAAATGCTGATGAAACGATTACTTTGACTGCTTTTGATACACTTATCTGATACAAACTTGTACATGATGCAAATGCATCATATCCTATCTGAGTACATGACACAGGTATGGAAATTGCTTTCAACAACTTGCAATTGCTGAAACATGCTATAGGGATTGAAGTAAGTTTTGCTGAAAGTCGTACATTTTTTAACTTCGTGCAATAGCCAAATGCATTGTCTCCCAATGTTTTTACCGTATCCGGAATATACACATCAGTAATATCCTTATTGCTAAATGCGTTGGTAAGTACTGATACTACTTCCCCTCCGTTAAAATAACTTGGAATTGTCACCGACATATCTGTTCCATTGTAAGCCGCAACGTTATATGTTCCATTTGCCACATTTTCAGTATAATAAAAACCTGACTCATCATTGAACACACTCTGCGCCGAGGTGTTTTTTGTATTGCCGCACAAAATAAAAGCAAATGCTATCACAAGCATACACAATATGCTTTTTTTACGAATATAGTCAAAAATCATCATGATAATCCTACGATAACTCCATCATCATTTACGTCAATTCTCTCAGCAGCAGGATGAAGCGGAAGTCCCGGCATTGTCATTACTGTTCCTGTGATAGCAACTACAAATCCTGCACCGGCAGAGACATAAACTTCTCTTATATTTATATTAAAGTTTTCAGGTCTTCCAAGTTTCTTTGCATCATCTGACAATGAATACTGGTTCTTTGCCATACAGATAGGTGTATTTCCATAACCGAGTTCTTCAAGTCTGTCAATTGCCTTAGAAGCTGCCGCATCATATGTAACACTGGCTGCACCGTAAATTTCCTTTGCAATAGTCTCAATTTTTTCTCTGATTGAAAGATTTGTATCATAAAGTGGCTTAAAGTGGCTTTCCTTTGTCTCAAGTGTATTGATAATCTTTTTGCAGAGTTCAATTCCGCCTTCGCCACCTTTTTCCCAGACCTCTGAAAGTGCGAAATCGCAATTTCTTTCCTCACAGAAATTCTTGACATAATCAAGTTCTGCCTCTGAATCTGTCACAAATCTGTTGAGTGTAACTACACAAGGCACACCAAACTTAGCAACATTCTCAATATGTTTTTCAAGATTTACAATACCTTTCTTTAAAGCAGCAAGATTTTCTTCAGAAAGTTTGTCCTTTGGAACACCACCATTGTATTTTAATGCTCTTACTGTTGCGACAAGTACAACTGCGTCCGGTTTCAAACCTGCCATGCGGCATTTAATATCAAAGAATTTCTCTGCTCCGAGATCTGCTCCAAAACCTGCCTCTGTAATAGTATAATCAGCAAGTTTGAGTGATGTCTTTGTAGCTCGTACACTGTTACATCCGTGTGCGATATTTGCAAAAGGACCACCATGTACAAATGCCGGTGTGTGCTCTAATGTCTGAACCATATTTGGTTTGATTGCATCTTTCAAAAGTGCTGCCATTGCACCAACCGCATTTAACTCAGCCGCTGTAACAGGCTTTCCCTCATAGTTGTATGCAACAATCATTCTTCCGAGTCTTTCCTTTAAGTCTTTCATGTTGTCGGCAAGACAAAGTATGGCCATAATCTCAGATGCAACAGAGATTATGAAATGATCCTCTCTGACAACACCGTCAACCGGTCTGCCAAGTCCTACAACAATATTTCTGAGAACTCGGTCATTCATGTCCATACAGCGTTTCCATACAATCTGGTTTGTGTCAATACCAAGCTTATTTCCCTGCTTGATATGGTTATCAAGCATAGCTGCCAAAAGATTGTTTGCTGAAGTAATCGCATGAAAATCTCCCGTGAAATGAAGATTTAATTCTTCCATAGGAACAACCTGTGCATATCCGCCGCCTGCTGCGCCGCCCTTTATACCAAAACAAGGTCCAAGTGATGGCTCACGAAGTGCAATAGCTGCTTTCTTTCCGAGTTTTGCCATCGCCTGTCCTATACCTACAGATGTAGTTGTCTTTCCCTCACCTGCTGGTGTCGGATTTATGGCTGTAACAAGAATAAGTTTTCCGTCTTTTCTGTCTTTTACCTGTTCCCAAAGCTCATCCGTAAGTTTTGCTTTATATTTTCCGTAAAGTTCCAAATCATCCTCTGTAATATCAAGCTGTTTTGCAACCTCACGAATATGAATCATTTCTGCTTCCTGTGCTATTTCGATGTCACTCTTCATACTGTACCTCTTTCCTGCAATTTCGCAATTTGTTCTACATATTTTCTTACTATATCATGTTTTGAGCAATTATACAACATTCTTGAACCAACCATCTCCTCAAGCTCATTAAAAATCAGATTGCCATCTCTTGTCAGAATAAAGTCTATTCCAGCCATAGAAAGCTGCCCTGCTCCAAATGCTTCTATAAACTTCTCTATGAATTTTTTCTGCTCTTCATCCAGGAAATATTCCTCTACACTTCCCCCGAGAGAAAAATTTGATTTAAACCCATCATTCCCATGCCTTAAAACGGCTGCATATATTTTTCCAAAAACAATATAGACCCTGATATCATTACTGTCACTGTCTATACGCTTTTGTAACACACAGTCATGCCCTTGTAGTGATTTATATATATTATTTTTTGCATTATCTCTGTTTTTTCTATATGAACCAAGTTTCGTGCCATCATCGTTTAATGAAAAAACCTGGCTTCCGCCATGACCGTCAACCGACTTTATCACATAATCTTTTCCAATATAATCATTTAAAACATTATTTAAATCGTCTGCTTTGACCAAGACAGTGTGTGCTATCCATTCGCCCTGTGGCTCATTTTTATTTCTCTCAAAATACTCTTTCAGATAACAATATGTTTTATATTTGTTGTTTCCAAGCTCCGTAATTTTTGATGAATGAAATACTTTTACGTTTATCTTTTCAAATCTCAGACTAAGCTTATACTCTCTTGTTCTGTTTATAACAAAAAAAATCTTTTTGAATTTATTTTCAAAAGAACTTTCAGATATAAGATTAACTTTCTCAAAAGAAATATATTCAAGAGCAATATCATATTTTCTGCACTCTGACTTTAACATCTCTATAAAACCACTGTTTTTCTTTGCTTCCTCGTCATAATAAATTATATATGCAATATTCATTTTTTCTCCGTTTTCTTTTTAACTGCTGCGTTTCGTCTTTCTACTGTCTTTTTACTATATAATCCATAATCTCGTCTGCAACATTTACACCGGTGCAGTCAAAAATATTTTTAAAATGGGCGTTTGAATTCACTTCACATACCATATCTGCCGGTTTATTTTTTCCACTTGAAAACAAGAGATCAACACCCGCAAAGTCAAGTTCCAGAGCCTTTACGGTATTCACGGCAAGCTTTATCTCTGCCGCATCAGGTTCATACTTTCTCATTTTTCCGCCATGCGTGATATTTGCCCTAAAATCGCCGTCATCCGTATAGCGGTACATAGCAGCCACAACCTCATCACCTACAACCTGAAGTCTTACGTCAAAACCACTACTTTCCTTTATATATTTTTGAAAAAGCATTGGTTTTCCGCCTATATCTTTGACAGTTTTTTCAAGCTCTTCCCTGTCATGTACCATATACACCTGCATTCCAAAAGAACCGAAACACTCCTTTACAACAAGCGGAAATCCAAACTCCGAAATTACCCTGTCGAGAAAATCAAAACTTGTGTATCCTATATTTTCATAAGTCATCGGAGCAACTACAGTAGGTATCATTTTTATCTGCTCACTGCCATCATGACTGTCATTCCATCTCCATATTTTTTCATAGGTTGCTGACTTGTCATCACAATCAGCTATCGCCTGAATATTATTGTAAATTGGAATGTCTGCCTTAAAACATATATCAGAAAATCTTTTTCCAAGTCTTATATCTTTGTCCCAAAAAAGAATGAAATCATATTCCAAAAGAGTCTTTTCAAAACTTTCGTCTAAAGAAGATGCATATGAACATAAAATTTTTGAATTACCCTCACATTCCAAGGATATACCATGCTTTTCAGCGGCAGCCCTGAGCCATTTATAATGCAGATTAAACTTGTCGCTGTGCAAAAAATCATTGTATACAAGTAGTGCTTTATTTTTAATATTATTTTTTACGTTCATAGTTTTCCTCTTTTCTATTTCAAGGCTGTTTATTGAAAGTTTTTTATAACACTTAATTCAAGATAATTTACTGCGTTATTTACAATACTCAGTTCATGATAATTTATTGCTGTCCAAATTCCTCTGTTATTGCATCTATCTCTTCCTCAGATACCGGCTCCGGTGCATTTCCAAGCATCATTTCAAACTCGTTTTTACTCATAAGAATTTTGCGCGGTTTTGTTCCTTCTGCCGGACCTACGACACCTGCCTTATGCAGCTGGTCTATTATCCTTCCCGCTCTGTTAAAACCTATTGAAAATCTTCTTTGAAGCTGACCCGCTGCGGCCCTGTCTGACTCAATCACAAATCTTCCGGCCTCCTCAAAATATTCATCCCTCTCAGGTTTTGATTCTTTTTGAGTTTCAGTTGTATCTTCCTCGACCACCTGTGTAACCTTGTCATTGTATTCAGGTTCTTCATTATTGTTTTTGAGGAAATCAACAATTTTGCTTACTTCCTCATCAGTCACAAATGCACCCTGTACTCTGACCGGCTCTGAATAACCTGACGGAAAGAATAGCATATCACCTTTTCCTAACAACTTTTCAGCACCGCTCCTGTCAAGGATAGTTCTTGAATCAATTGCTGATGAAACCGAAAATGCTATTCTCGACGGAATATTTGCTTTAATGGTACCTGTTATTACGTTTACTGACGGACGCTGGGTAGCAAGTACAAGATGAATGCCCGCTGCTCTTGCAAGCTGTGCAAGACGGCATACTGCATCTTCAACATCCTTTGATGCAACCATCATCAAATCCGCAAACTCATCAACGATAACAACTATATACGGCATTTTTGTATGTCCGGCTTTTTCCGGTTCACTTACTTTCTGCAGTTTTTCATTATATCCTGCAATATTTCTCACGCCAAGTTCAGTAAATTTATTATATCTGTCGCTCATTTCCCTTACTGCCCAGTTCAATGTTGCGGCAGCGTCTTTGGCATCTGTCACAACAGGACACATAAGATGCGGTATTCCATTGTATACACTAAGCTCAACAACTTTCGGGTCAATCATAATAAGTTTTACATCCTTTGGATCAGCCTTGTAAAGAATACTCATAATCAAAGTATTTATACATACTGACTTACCAGAACCCGTTGCCCCTGCTATAAGAAGATGCGGCATCTTTCCAATATCAGTAAGTATAGGTTTTCCTGAAATATCTTTGCCGACAGCAAATGTAAGCGGTGATTTTGCCTTTTCAAATGCTTCTCCCTCCAGAAGTTCCCTGAAATATACTGAACTTGGAGTAGGATTAGGCACCTCGATACCCACGGCAGATTTTCCCGGAATCGGTGCTTCGATACGAATACTCTGTGCGGCAAGACTAAGTTTTATATCATCCGTAAGATTAGTAATCTTATTTACTCTGACACCCTGTTCAGGGTAAAGTTCATATCTTGTAACCGTAGGGCCGCAGATAACAGCCCCCATCCTGACATTGACATTAAAACTTTTTAATGTATCTTCCAGTTTCTGTGCTGTCTCCCTGAGTTCACCGTCACTGATTGAATCGCTGCTATGAACAGGTTCTCCCAAAAGTTCAACAGTAGGAAATACATGTGCACGTTCAATAACAGGCTCTGCCACCTTTGTTTCATTTAAAGCATTAAACGCTTTCGATTCTGAGACATAATCCTCTCCGCCAAACTTTCCATGCCTGCTGCTGTTTTCCGGTTTTTTATATGAATTTACCGTACCGACATTTCCAACGGTTTCAACAGTTGACTTGACCGGCTGACTGGCTACATTAGAACTAACATTATCAGGCTCATTTTCAAACTCTGTATTTTGGGCATATTTAATACTTTCATCAGCAAAAAATTCATCATTTTTATTTATTTCAGGCACTTCGACTGTTTCACCTGCCATCTCTGTTTCTGTGTCAAATCCGGGTATTCCATCCTCTGTATCTGCTTCTGCAGCAAATTCAACTGCTCCATCCACTTTCTCTGTCTGCGCTGTAAATTCAACTGTTTCCGATGCATTTTCTTCTGCAGCAGCTATGTTTTCTACATATGTATCGTAACGTTCTACTACATTAGAACTATTTTCTGCAATATTAGAATTATTTTCTACCGCAGTATCTTTTGCGCTTTTATCGTCATAATGCTCTATTTCCGGTATATATTCCTCTTCAAATACAGGTACAGGTCTGTCCTCAAAGCTCTCCTGCTTCTGCTCATTATTTTGTTTTGAATTTAGATTTGAATTTGAATTTCCGGAGTAAGATAATCTTCCTCTGTTCCTGCCAAATTTTTGGTTCATCTCCTCCCTGTAAATAGGTATGCTCTCAGAGTCAAGACTGACTTCCTTTTTTGGTTTCTCAATCTCTTTATCGCTGTCTATTCTTATTTCGATTTCCTTTTCAGCCTTTTTCTCTGTATTATTTGTACTCTTTTGCTTATTTAAATCAATTTTAGTTTCAGTCTCTTTTTGTATTTTGGTCTTTTTCTTTTGAACACCCGGTTTTTCACTGTGTATTTCGCACATTTCATTATGCTGTTTCTCTTTTGCCTCAGCTTTCTTCTTCTGCTCATCAAAAAATTTTCCCATCATTTTCAAATCAACAGACTGCATTACGCCATCTGTACTGTTTCTTATGTTCTCAACATAATCAGGTCTGTCAGATTTTTTTGCTGCTCCCTCTGATGTTCTCCTATATTTTTCTCTTATGTCTACTTCATCGTTCTTTTTATTTATATCCCCAAATGGATTTATTGAGGATTTATTTCTAAGAACATTGTATGACGGCTCACTGTAACCAATCTCATCCCTAACCTCTCCGTACAGCCTTTCCATTTCCTCTCTGTATGCATTTCTTTTTCTTAAGGCAGCCATAATCTCGACACCCTCAAAAACAAACAGACACAATATAAGCAATGCAAACAACAAAATACACGCACCGATATTTCCACATATTTTTGAAAGCAGTGAACTTATCCATCTTCCAATCAAACCTCCGCTGCTTTTTCCGCTTTCAAGTACATCTTCCAATGTCAGATTCATGCAATCGAAATAACCACGGTGCAGAACATGATTTGACGTATAATATTCTGTTATGACTTCTTTTTTAGTTATAAGGTCTGTTATGGCAGCAAAACACAGAAACATACCGATAATTCCCGTCATTTTTCTCTTAACCCGCCTGTCACCTTTATTTACAATCGTAAAAATATATGTAAGCATCATTCCTGCCGGAACAAACCATGCTATCCAGCCAAAAATTCCAAAGCAGAGGCCTCCAAAAATTCTGCCTATGATACCTCCAAGGCCTAAAAAACTGATATACAAAAAAACAGCTACTATCCCTATAACAATAAGAGTTATACCTGTCTCAAATGCAAGCCTGTCCCTGTATTCTGTCACATCCTGAATTTTACGCTGATGTGTAATATTTACATCTGCTGTTTTCCTTTTTCTATCGAGTGTTTTAGAAGCTGTACTTTGTGGCCTTACCGTCTTTTTCACATTTGAACTTCCGGTTCTGCCGCCTTTCTTTGTATTGCTTTCAAAAACACTCTCAGCATTTTTAGCATTATCTTTGACCTCATCGTTTTCTTTAGTCGATTTTTTCTTTGAAGCCGCTGCCATAAACTTTCTCCTTTTTATACATTCTAAGCTATAATTATATCTTTTTTGCAAGGATTACGCAAGTGTAAACGAATTTATGGATTGCATCTCTTACACGGCATATAGCCGTCCGAAATAAGCTGTTCCCTGTTTCCGTTAAAAACTTTTTTGTTTTTAGCGAGTGTATCTGCTACACTGCTGCATGATGGCAGATGAAATTTTCCGGTATTTGTATTTATTACATATTTAGTGCTTTTAGATGTACTCTTTCTATTTTTATTTGCGTTTTTACTTTTGCTGTCTGTACTGCCGCCATTTTCCTTTACATCAGATGACAGCCTGCTGTTTCCGTTCGCATAATCAATTGTTATATAAGGCTGGACATTATACACAAAAACATTGAAGCATACTCCCTTACCTTTATCCTCTACCGAATATGCCTCCATTTTCACCCCTTCTGCCACAAGATTCTTTCCTTTAAAGACAGGTGTTACTCTGTACAGTACATGATTGTCCGTTTTTTTGACGTAAGCTGCGACCTCATCCTCAAACGGCAGCATACCCTCTACATTCATATATCTTGTTCCCGTAATAAGATTTTTTTCGTTTGCATTTTCCCCGGCAAGCTGAAATCCTATAAGGTGACAGCGGTTGTAAAGATAATTGCCGTCAACAACTCCGTTATATTTTGCAGTCTGCCATCCACTCGGTTTTATCATACCTATGCCTGTTCTCTCTGAATCCGGCATAAGTTCCTGACATATGTTCGCAAAGGCAACACCACATCTGCCTAGGCTATCAAGTCTGCTGTATTTCTCAAACACTTTTGTATTCCGCTTCTGCTTTTTCGTAAATTCCGGCTTATTGTTTGATAATACCTGATACGGACTGTCCTGGTACGACTTATGTGACAATTCCACATTATCATTTAAACTGCTGCCTTCAGATGATGCATTATTGTAGCCGTCAATATAATCATTTAAGCTACCGCAGCCGGACAGCATTATGGAAACAATTAAAACCGCTATAATAAAACCATGTCCCAGCTTATCTCTGCCATATTTTAAGTTATTTTTTATGTTATCTTTTAAAATATTCACATTTTCCTCCCACATACAAGTTATTGGTCCGGTTATTTGCAGAACGTTGTACCAGTACAACGCAAATAAACTGCCCCCTAAAATAAATATTACATTTTAATATCTACTTTTGGAAGCAGTTTATTATTTATAGACTAATCAACTCTTATTAAAATTCATTACTCTTTATTACATCTGTGAGCGATAATAATTGATAAGGCAGCCCTTAACAATAATCTCACGTTCTGCATCTGTAAGTTTTCCAAGGTGAAGTTCAAATTCTTTCATCTCATCTCCGACAACATATGCTTTGATAGTGTCAATCTTATTCTCAACAGATTTCTTTATGTCTTTTACAAAGATGTAATCTCCGTTCTTGAATGGAAGCTCCTCCTCTTCATAAATAAACGGAAGCATTCCCCAGTTGATAAGGTTTGAACGGTATCTCTTTGTTGCATATTCCTTAGCGATATTTGCAAAACCGCCGAGAACCTTCTGACATGAGGCAGCCTGCTCACGGGCAGAACCGTCACCTGGTTTAACTGCATAAATCATACTTCCAATCTGTGTGTTCTCAGGCTTGATATCAAACTTAGCATTAATCTTTGCAAATACATCTTCAACTTCCGGACATGCTGCAAAAATATCTTCGCCGGCAACTCTTGCCTTTTCTGCTTTCGCTACTGCTTTTGCACGACCTACATACTCAGGATCCTTACGTGAAAGAGTAAACTCTGCAAGGCCAAGAGGATTTGAACGGAATGATGAAGTTTCTCCTGACGGAATAAGCTCGTCTGTTGTAGTTACAGGATCATGAATTTCTGATACGACCTTGATAACAATATCGTCAGTAAGTGCTGACATTGCAGGCCAATCCTTGATGTTTGGACCAAATTTGATTTCTACATCAGGGTCAGGCTTTCCTACACCATTATAAACTCTGTTTTCATAAATAGTGCTGTCAAAGAAGTATTTAGGCTTAGTGAAATCCACATCCACATCTTCTGCCGAAGTAAGATAGCCCTTATTTGCTGCTGTTGCCGCAATAGAACGTGCATCCATAAGTGCAACTGAAGCAATCTGGCCGCTTGTAACTTTAGAACCTTCTCTGTTAGGGAAGTTTCTTGTTGAATGTCTGATTGAAAGACCGTTGTTTGGAGGAACGTCTCCTGCACCAAAACAAGGGCCACAGAATGCAGAACGTATTGTCGCACCTGTCTCCATAAGGTCTGCTATCCTGCCATTCTTAACAAGTTCCATAAATACAGGCTGGCTTGAAGGATAAACGCTGAGTGAGAACTCATCTGCACCAATATATTTGCCACGGAGAATATCAGCGGCATCACAAATATTTTCAAAACCACCACCCGCACATCCTGCGATAACACCCTGTTCAACATAAAGTTTTCCATTGTGAACTTTATCTTTAAGAGTATATTTAACTTTGTTGTTGTCAAGACTTACAAGTGCCTTCTTCTCTACATCATCGAGAATGTCCATAAGATTTGCATTTAACTCGTCGATAGTATAAACATTGCTTGGATGGAACGGCATAGCAATCATAGGTTTGATTTTACTGAGGTCAACATAAACCATGCCATCATAATAAGCAACTGCATCCGGCTTGATTTCCTTGAAATCCTGTGGACGCTTATGGATATCATAGAAGTCCTTAATCTTGTCATCTGTTGTCCAGATTGATGAGAGACATGTTGTCTCTGTAGTCATAACATCAATACCGATTCTGAAATCAGCACTGAGGTTTGCTACACCATCACCTACGAATTCCATAACTTTATTGTTTACATAGCCATTTGAAAATACAGCTCCAATAATCGCAAGAGCCACATCCTGAGGACCTACGCCCTTGTTTGGCTTTCCTGTAAGATAAACTGCTACGACACCCGGCATAGGAATATCATATGTACGGTTCAAAAGCTGCTTAACAAGCTCAGGACCACCCTCACCCATAGCCATAGTACCAAGTGCACCGTAACGTGTATGAGAGTCAGAACCAAGAAGCATCTTTCCGCCACCTGCAAGCATTTCTCTCGCAAACTGATGAATAACAGCCTGATGAGGTGGTACATACATTCCTCCATATTTCTTTGCACATGTGAGTCCAAACATATGATCATCTTCATTTATAGTTCCGCCTACTGCACAGAGACTGTTGTGGCAGTTTGTAAGAACATATGGTACAGGAAACTTTTCAAGACCTGACGCACGAGCTGTCTGAATGATACCTACAAATGTAATATCATGAGAAGTAAGTTTGTCAAATTTAATCTGAAGATTTTCCATATTGCCTGAAGTATTGTGTGCTTCAAGAATACCATAAGCCATAGTACCCTTAGCTGCCTCTTCTTTTGTGACTTTTCTGCCTGTTTTTGCTAAAACGGCATCTAAAGCCTGAGCGCCATCTTCAACAATTTCAGTACCGTTTAAAAGATATACGCCGTTGTCGTAAAGCTTAATCATTATAAAAATCCTCCTATTTCAATTTCATAATTATCATTTATTATATATGGTAACATAACAATTAGTCAAGTTTGATAATCTTTTTAAGCTCTGCATTTTCACTTTCAGACAGCTTGGCACCTTTTCCTGATGTTACAAGCATCTTTGATTTTGAGTCATAATAATATTCACTTCCCTTATATCTAAAAACAGCTGCATATCCGCTTGTCTCCACATCCTGTGAATATTTTTTGCCGTAAATTATATCAGCTATCTTTAAAGCATCTGCTGATGTTATGTTTACTGCTATTTTGTTCCCCTGTGAATCAAGTTTATATGCCGTCACACTCTCCTGTGTAGCACTTTCATCCGGAGTATCGGAAACTGCTGCCTGCGGTGGTGTATCTGTCGTATCATCCTTTGACGGCTGAGTATTATCACTGTTTTCGCCGTCCTCATCTGTGCCGGTTCCTTTCCTGTCCGGATGATTTTCATTATCATCATTGAAGTCCTTCATTTCCGGCAGTTCTGTACTGTCAGGTTCACTTTCCTCACTCTTTTTGTCACCGTTATTTTTATGAACATAATTCCTGTGCTCATTTTGTGGAACTTTCTTTTCCGCTTTCTCACCCTTATTTTTTTTGTTCCTCTTTTTCTTTTTTGTAACCCCGGTCAAAGGATCATAAGTACTGTCAGGTTCACCTGTACCCTCGATTATCTGACCCGGCTGCTCATTTTTCAGCTTATCCTCTATATGCTCATCTACTGAATTTATTTTCCATACACCCGCCACTATAACACACAGAAATAATGTTGCCGCAAAAGCCACCTGTTTTCTTTTTGCCCGAATCCATTCACTTATGACTGTAATTTTTCTACGCCCGGTGTCACATACATTTCCTGCCGTATCTTTATCTTCTCCTATATACACACCGTCTTTCCAATTCTCAGGATTTGCCTTTGAAATCATATCATCCGGCAGTTCTCCGATTGCATGCATTATTTTTTTTGCACATTCTCTTTTTTCGTCTACTGAACTATTCATAATGCAATCCCCTCCTCTTCAAGATATTTTCTTAAATCTTTTCTCATCCTTGATAAAACAGAACGCACTGAACTTTCTTTCATCTGCATCCTGTCAGCAATATCACATAATTCTTCCATATAAAAATATCTTTGTATAAAAATTGTCCTCTTTTTCTCATCCCTGTTCTGTAAAAAATTTGAAATGATTGTAACCAGTTCCTTCTTTTCAATATTTTCTTCAACTCTGTTTGAATCTGCAACACACTCAGAAAGTTCGTCTAATGACATTTCCACCTGACCGCCCCCTCTCTTTTTTGCATTCTTCCTTTCATAACAGTTCAACGCAAGATTTCTGACAATCTTTGCCAGATAACCTGCCAGATTTTCAGGTCTGTTCGGTGGAATTGAATTCCATGTTTTAAGCCATGTGTCATTTACGCACTCCTTGGCATCCTCATTATCAAATACTATTCTGTTTGCAATCGAATAACAGTATTTTTTATATTTTTCTTCCATTTTCAAAAGACCGCTTTCCTGTCTTTCAAACAAAAGATTTATAATTTGTATGTCATCTATTGTATTCATAAACTCTCCCTTATTCCCAATCATATAAATTTTCATATAGATTTTTTCTTTTTTTAATTTATAAGCAAATTTTTACAGAAAAAAAGTTCCATGATATATTCCGGTACAACATAATTTTCGTTATACTATGTTATTCTCTCAAAAATATACACAGAACTTTTTTTGTTTTGTTGCAAAAAATTTAATTTTTATTTATTTTTTTCTGAAAAATCAATCCATCTCTTTAATGTGCGAATAAAATTATTCAAATCTATCGGTTTTGGAATATGCTCATTCATACCTGCATTTTTGGCATTCACTACATCCTCCGTAAAAGCATTTGCAGTCATTGCAATTATAGGAACATATTTTGCATCTTCACGTTTAAGCGACCTTATTTTTTCAGTTGCCTCGTATCCGTTCATGACAGGCATCTGTATATCCATAAGTATTATGTCATAATAACCGGCACCGTTTTTTTCAAACTGTTCAACTGCAATCTTACCGTTTTCAGCTTCTTCAACTTCTATATTTGTCGTTTTCAAAATCTCAATTGCAATCTCCCTGTTTATCATATTATCCTCAACAAGAAGCACACGTTTTCCCGAAAAATCACATCCGTCTACTTCCGAAACTATAGTTTTCTGCTGTATATTATTGTCAAATTCTCCGTTTACAAAGTGTTTAAACATATTTATAATGTTAAGTCTGAATACCGGTTTTGTCAGGAATGCATTTATCCCTGCTGCCTTTGCCTCATATTCTATATCCGACCAGTCATAAGCCGACATAACTATTATCGGTAAATTTCCGTCTATATTTTTTCTTATCGCCTTTGCAGTGTCTACACCATTCATTTCAGGCATCTGCCAATCGACAATAACAGCAAAATAATCATCTTCTTTTTCGTGTTTTTTTACAATCTTTTCAACAGCTTCTCTTCCGGAAGATGTCCATTCACTTTTCATCCCTATTCCGTCAAGCATATCACACATTGATTCGCATGAAATTCTGTCATCATCAACCACAAGAACTGAAAGACCATGCAGTTCAGAAACATCAACAGTTTCCGTATCCTGCAGTTTCAAAAGCATTGTAGCAGTAAACACCGAACCTTTTCCAAGTTCACTCTTGACCTGCAAATCACCGTTCATCATACGAAGGATATTTCTTGTTATAGGCATTCCAAGCCCTGTTCCCTGAATCCTGTTCACCCTCGAATCCTCTGCTCTTGAAAAAGGTTCAAATATGTGTGTTATGTATTCTTCCGACATTCCTATGCCGTTATCTTTAAAATCAAATTTGTAGAAAGACGCTTTTGGATTTCTGCTACGCTTCTCAGAAACCGTTATGGCAATCTTTCCACCCTCAGGCGTGTATTTTATGGCATTACCTATAATATTTACAAATGCCTGCTGTATTCTCATTC
>UMDY01075294.1_pt1 | contig 24181 bp, 19 predicted proteins | sample 1964591 | NCBI WGS metagenome assembly UMDY01 (sample SAMEA4836004, study PRJEB28245) | human gut metagenome | biome: gut microbiome; material: fecal sample | place: Denmark | collected 2008
ATGTTGCGAACAGGCATCCTAAGAGTTTCTAATTTCCTTCCAAAGTCACAAAACGAGTCTCGGCTTGATGCGATTTGCCAGCCGCAAGGTTGTGAACCACTCTTCGTCGGGGAACTCATTTTACAACCTTGGGGGTGCGTAAATTTTTGTGACATTCATTTCAAAAAGGTTGAAAAATCTCGACACAATCTGTTATATCTATGCTTTTAAACATACATACTTGGAATAATAATCTGCATTATCAGTCTGGTAATTTACGAAATGATTAATGTAATGCAACATAGCAGATGAAACTTCAGACAAGTCATCAGGCTGAATATTAATGATACAGCACATTACGATTTTAAGCATATTTCCATTCGTGCGAATATCAAAAATTCACACCCGCACCCCCAATTCTGAGATGAACCGCCCGCCCAAATGGTGTTCATAACCTGAAGGCTGGCATCTTGCGCAAAGCCAGAGCTAATTTTGTGACTTTGGAAGAAAATTAGAAAATCTTGGTGTGCCTGTCTACACATAGTGATGTTCTGCCACGGATGGCAGAACAAGGCAGCATCGAGTCATGGATGACTCGTTGTTGCCGGTCACGTCACTCCGAGAAAATCTAAACCAGGCATACCTAGACTTTTCTTATTTTCGTACAACGGAACCAAAATTAACTCCGGCTTTGCGCAAAATGCCATTCACAGACCTACGACACACCATTTGGACGGGCGAAGCATGTCAACCACAAGCCAAAATTTGGTGTGAAATCCATGAAACGAAAAAAAGAGAAAGCGGCAAGCCTTTCACAACTTACCGCTTTCTCTTATTTTACAACCTGCTGCACGCTGGCTTTTTCCACCAGCCTTCCCTCAACAATGGTAATTCCCTGTTTATAACGTTCCCCGCTGACTTTCTTTAACAGCACATGTATTGCTTTATTTGCCATTTCACGGATATCAACCTCATAAGTTGTGATCTCGACATCACACAGTCCCGGAAAAAGATAGTTATCAAATCCAACCACTGAAAAATCTTCCGGAACGCGATACCCCTGCTCTTCTAACTGATTGATGACCATGCTTGCCGTGAGATCGGAGTTGCACACAAATGCCGTCGGCATATCTTTCATCTGATCCGGATGAATATCAACCTTTACCACACCACATTCCATATCACGATCCGATATGATCCACTCCTGTGGCACTTCAATACCATGTTCTAACATGGATTTCCGGTAACCGAAATAACGGTCTGTGATACTTGCTGTAAACAACAGTGTTCCGATATACGCAATTTTTTCATGACCATGCTCGATCAGATAATTCGTCAGCATGTAAGTGCCATAGTAACTGTTAGAGATCACCGCATCACTCATCTGATGTTCATCGTAAAAATCAAGATATACGATCGGGATCTGCGTATTCTGTCTTAATGCACCTAAATATTCTGTCTTCAGCCGTCCGATCAGAATCAGACCATCTACCTTCCGCTCCAGCACGATCTTCGGCAGATTAGCCTCTGCTTCATCTTCTAACGATACCACTTCAAGCATCGTAAAGCACTCTTTCTGCACCGCTCTCGTTGCAACGCTCTGATACATTCTCCAGTAAAAAGATGCATACTCTCCCAGATATTTTTCTGATACTAAAACTCCGATATTATAACTTTTTGCTGACTTTTCTTTTTTTGCGGCAGATGGCTGTTTGTATCCCAGTTCATCTGCCAGTTGTTTAATTTTTTCCCGCATAGCCTCGCTGACACCTTTTTGACCGGAAAGTGCTTTTGAGACCGTGACCGTACTGACTCCGAGCTGCTCTGCAATATCTGCCAGCTTTACTGCTTTTGCCATAACCGTCCCCTTCTTATTTAATTTCTATTATTTATTTCTTTTCCACAAAATGTAAAAGTTTTGACTGGAAGTCTCCCCACGGATTCTGGATCAAAATACCTGCATACATTAACGTATCTCCCGCATATACAGTATCTTCGCCTTCCAGACAGTAATTCTTCTGCGGATCGAGTCCTTTTAATGTGATTCTTCTGCTCTTATAATTCGGACGGTTGATCACCTGCACAAATGTAACCAGTGCTTCTGATTTATCTTTTGAAACCACCTCGTAACAGTCAAAATAATGATTTTCCTGATAGGAGGCGATCCTGTAATAATCGCCGCTTCTTACCAGATCATTGTATTTATGATACATGGCAACCTGTTTCGGGATCATCTGTCTGTCTTCTTCCGGAATCTTTGTGATATCCAGCTCATAACCGAAAGTTCCTGCAAGCGCTACATGACCTCTTGTCTCAAACGGTGTAACACGTCCCACCGTATGATTCGGACAGTCTGAAACGTGCGCTCCCATCGTCGATAACGGATAGATCATCGCCGTACTTTCCTGAATCTTTAACCGCTCCACCGCATCCGTATCATCCGAGCACCAGATCTGTGGACTGTAATAAAGCATACCCGGATCAAAACGTGCCCCACCGCCGGAACAGTTTTCCAGTAAAAGATGTGGGAACTCTGTTACCAGACGCTCCTGCATCTCATACACTGCCAGCACATAACGGTGATAAAGTTCACCCTGTCGGTCTGCAGGAAGTCCATAGCTTCCGATGTCAGAAAGCTGACGGTTCATATCCCATTTGACATACTCAATATTTGCACTGCGTAAGATCGACGCCACGCTCTCATATGCATAATCGCGCACTTCTTTTCTGGTAAGATCAAGTACATACTGATTTCTGCAGAGAGATCCCGCTCTTCCCGGAATCTGAATTGCCCAGTCCGGATGTGCCTCGTAAAGTTTTGAATCCGGTGAGATCATTTCCGGCTCAAACCAGATACCGAATTTTAATCCAAGTTTATTTACTTCATCTACCAGATGTTTTAAGCCGCCGTTTAATTTTTCTTCGTTGACATACCAGTCACCCAGACTTGATGAATCATCATTGCGGTGTCCAAACCAGCCATCATCCATAACCAGCATTTCAATGCCAAGTTCCGATGCTTTTTTTGCAATGGAAAGTAATTTTTCTGTATTGAAATCAAAATAAGTTGCTTCCCAGTTGTTGATCAGAATCGGACGTTTCTTATCCTTATATTCGCTGCGGATCAGGTGGTTCCGGTAAAGTTCATGGAACTGGTGTGTCATGCCGTCATATCCGGTGTCACTGTAAACCAGCACAACTTCCGGTGTCTGGAAACTCTCACCTTTTTCTAACTTCCAGCAGAAGTTCTCCGGGTGAATTCCCATGCCTACGCGGACAGTATCAAACTGTCCCAGTTCCACCTGTCCGATAAAGTTGCCGGAGTATACAAAATGCATACCATATACTTCGCCCTGTGACTGGTCGGCATTTCCTGCCGCAAGTGCCATGAATGGGTGTTCCTGATGGGAAGACTCACCTCTTACAGATTCCACACCCATAAATCCTTTTTTTACTTTGCGGTGTTCTAACATACGCTCTCTCGCCCAAGAACCATGCATCGTAAGAAGTGTAAAATCACGGTTATCCATATCCATGGAGAAGGACAGTGCCTTTGTCAGATATAACATCTCGCCGTCATTTTCGATCCGCACGCTTCTTGTGATGACATCCACATCCGAAAATGCCGTATAGAGCAATGTTACTTTCAATCCAAGTACCGGATCCTCACAGAGAAGCTCTAATGTTTCACAGTCATTTTCATCTCCAAATGTTGCAGGCAGACCGGCAAGTCCCGGTTTTCCTGCATAGATCTTATGAGAAACATAAAACAGTGACACTGCGGTGTGTCCGCCTGCCGTTCTTACCGAGATACTGCTTCTTCTGTAATCTCCGAGTCCGTTTCCGGCATATTCCATCGGAAATGTATCGTAAAAAGAAACACGCTCCCTGTTATTTTCCGAAGGCACAAACGGTCCTTCTCCTATACGGAGCAGGTACGCGATGTTTGCATCTCTTAATTTCTTACCATAATAAACATGACCGACAAAGTTTTCTTTATCCACGATACCGATCACATAACTGGAGTTTGGCGTATCCAGCTTGAAAATGCGTTCTTTTTCAAAGTATGTGATTGCCATGCTGTATTTCCTCCTGTTATTTCAGCAAGTCTTCTTTTAACACGGCAAGTTTCTTTTCTGCATCTTCGAGTGAACTGCCTTTTACGCCAAAGTAATATTTGATCTTCGGCTCTGTTCCGGACGGACGCATACAGCACCATGCATTGTCAGAAAGTTCATAGTAAAGTACGTTAGATTCCGGCAGACCTGTCTTTGTCACTTCTCCGGTCACAGTATCTTTTCTGGTATCTTCTTTATAGTCGCGCACTGCAAGCACATCAAATCCGCCAAGTTTTTTCGGAGGATTTTTTCTGGAATTGCTCATCAGTTCCTGGATCTGTGCAGCTCCGTCGATTCCCTTTAAGGTCTTCGTCTCAAGTCCCTCTCTGTAATAGCCGTATTTCTCATACATGGCAAGCATCTCATCCCATAAGGTCATGTTGTTCTTCTTGCACCAAGAAGCAACCTCACATAACATCATGACTGCAACACAGGCATCCTTATCCCTTGCGTAAGTACCTGCAAGGCATCCGTAGCTTTCCTCTAAACCAAACACATAATCGTAAGTATTCTGCTGCTCGAAAAATTTGATCTGCTCTCCGATATATTTAAATCCGGTTAAAACTTCGATCAGTTTTACACCGTAAGCTTTTGCGATCGCTTTTGCCATATCGGTTGTAACGATTGTCTCAACCAGTGCAGGATTCTTCGGCATAGTTCCCATTGCTGTTTTTTCTCTTAAAATGTATTCCGCGATCAGCATACCTGACATATTTCCGGTAAATGTCACATACTCGCCACTCTTCGTATCTTTGCAGTATACGCCAAGACGGTCTGCATCCGGGTCAGTTGCAAGAACGATGTCCGCATCCACTTCTTTTGCAAGTTTTAATGCAAGTTCAAATGCTTTTGGTGACTCCGGGTTCGGGTATGCAACGGTCGGGAAATTACCATCCGGTTTTTCCTGCTCCGGCACTACATATACATGTTCAAAACCAAGCTCTTTTAACACGCGGCGCACCGGAAGATTTCCAGTTCCGTGAAGCGGTGTGTATACGATCTTGATATCTTTTGCCATCTCTTTGATGATCTCCGGATGAATGGACTGTTTTTTCAGTTCTTCCATATAACGGTCATCGATCTCTTTACCGATCACATTGTAAAGGCCTGCTGCAACTGCCTCTTCTTTTGCCATGGTCTTTACCTGATCGAAGGAAGTTACTTTTGCAACTTCCGCTAAAATATTTTTGTCGTGAGGCGGTGTGATCTGTGCACCATCTTCCCAGTATACTTTGTATCCGTTGTATTCTCTCGGGTTATGGCTTGCTGTAATTACAATACCGGAAATACATCCTAGCTCGCGGACTGCAAAAGATAACTCCGGTGTCGGACGAAGGCTGTCAAATACATATGCCTTAATGCCGTTTGCATTTAAGCAGAGTGCTGCCTCCTCGGTAAATTCCGGGGACATAATTCTGGAGTCATGTGCGATCGCAACACCCTTTTCCTGTCCATTCTGGGAAATAATGTAATTTGCAAGTCCCTGTGTTGCCTGACGTACGGTATAAATATTCATACGGTTGGTTCCGGCTCCGATCACGCCTCTTAAACCACCGGTACCAAATTCTAACTGTCTGTAAAAACGATCCTCGATCTCTGCCTGATCCCCCTCGATCTTCTTTAACTCAGCCTTTGTATCTGCATCAAAATATGGATCTGTGCACCACTGTTTGTATGTTTCCACGTAATTGCTCATTCTTCTTCTCCTTTACTTTTCTGCGATTCATTTTTTATTATATTTTGGATTATAACCTTTTTTTAAGTTATTGTAAACTAATTTTAACCTTTTGACTATTTTTATTTAAAAATCAGCTTTTGACCTCAACATCATTTATTAAAAATATCATAATATTTTTTTACGACTTTTTCTGCGGGCTTTGCATAAATTTCATAGTCCATACGGGTCTTTGCGCTCCGCTCCTGATAAAGCTTTGCATCCCAGGACCAGAGCGCCATACCTCCTACCCAGTCTCTTTTACTGCACGCCGTAAACATATCTTCGTACCATTCTGCCTGACCCTTCGGATCCGCATCACCTCTTACACACCAGTCATTTGGCACCTCTTTGGAACCTTTTACCGACATACATCCTGTTTCCGCAAAGAAAAACGGTTTTTGAAATCTGTTTACCACGGTTTCAATACGATCCAGCTGATTTTCCCAGTCCCCATATGGATAGTAACCACTCGAAGAAATCACATCCACAGCATCCCACCAGTTTACCCGGTGTTCCTGATACTTATCTGTATTATAGGAAAGCAGTCCATGATAGACCTGTCTGATATCCGAGAGCAGTTTGCGCCACTCCTGTTCCCTGTGCTCGCTCATCACCATCTCACAGCCGGCAATAAACATTTCACAGTCATGCTGTTCTGCAATTTTCGCATAGTGAAGCTGAAATGCCGTATAGGATGCAAACCAGTTTCCCCATTTCGGTTCACACGGAACATCCTCATCAAAAAAATTAATATGCGCCCGCCAGGTCCCGTTTTTACAGTTTACGGTCGGTTTTAATGCCACACGAAGCCCTATTTCCTTTGCATATTCAATCATAGCGATCAGCTCGTCATCTTCCATCGTCGCCTTTGATGTGAAGCAGATCTCCTCCGACTGCGGTGTCTCCTGTAACCCTCCAGGCACAAATATCACGAAATTTGCGCCGGTTCTCTCCTTCATCATGGCAAGGCTCTCCTTTGCCCCCGGTTTAAAAAAAGCCCCGGCACACGCAAACGGTGCAAAAGTCACCCCACAGATATATTCCATATTTTTTTCCTCCCTTTTCTCAATGCACTCTTAAAAATATAACATTTATTTTACTGATTCTGCCATTAATATAGCATTCGTCATATATATCTGCTATAATTTTTCAAGTTAAAAATTGCATAAATCTATTTTTATGGAGCCGCCTATGAAATCTTTATTTGAATATACCGACAAACTGAACAAACCTTACGAATGTTTCTTTTTAGATATGAAGAAAGAATGGCTGCCCGTGCAGCCACACTGGCATTATTTTATGGAAATCCTGTATGTAACAAGGGGCACCGCCCTGATGTATCAGAATGAACAAAGTTATATTGTGACGGAAGGTGACATGATCGTCTTTCTCCCCTCCGTCGTTCATTCTGTCCATGCAGTGTCCGATGCCCCTCTGCAGTATTATGTTTTAAAATTTGACCTAAGCCAGCTGGATTCTTCCGCTTCACTTACCGGTGGAAGCTGGAATTACAGTGCACTGTTTAACAATGCCATAAATAACGAGCAGGCTGATATTTATTTCCCGGAGGAGATACTCCACTCTCTTCCGGTACAGTCTTTATTTGACGACTGTGTCCGCGAAATGCAAAATATGCAGTATGGGTATCAGATGATCCTGCAGTCAAAGGTCAAAGAACTTCTGACCTGGCTGCTTCGCATCTGGCGCGATGACGGGTTCGATACTGACTGTTATTTTTCTTCACTCACAAAAGAAAATACAATCTATACCATCACAGAATACATTGACCGTCACGCCTGCGAAAACATCCGTGTAGAAGATATTGCTACACTCTGTCATATGAGTTATTCACATTTTGCCAAAAATTTCCGTGAAATCTACGGGCAGTCCTGTAAAAAATATATTGAATTTATCCGGCTGTGCAAAGTAGAAGATATGCTTCTTTTTACAAATTTTGACTTAAATTATATCAGTCAGGAGACGGGATACGCCGACTGCAGTCACCTAATCCGGTCATTTAAAGAAAAATATGGTGTTTCCCCGCATCAGTACCGCAGGCAGCATTCCTCACCCAGACAGAATCACTGATTCATAATGGATTCAAGTGTACTGGTATCACTTAAAACCGGCATGAGAAACATGATTGCAGTAATCATCAGTGCAGCGATCACCAGTCCGATAATTGAAGTGATCAATGCAGCGGTTGCTGTACCGTTCTGCTGTGGTTTTATCTTTTTCGAACAGATTGCACCAAGCAGACCGACCAGACCGAATCCTGCTCCATATCCCACAAACCCTGTCACAATGCCAAGGATTCCAAGAACTAATGATACCGTCGCAATATTTTCTCCCTCACGCTCTGACGGGATGATAATCTCACCTTCTCTCATTTCCACAATCTCGTCTAACTTGCTTCTCCGCAGTAATACGATACATGGAACCAAAAACAGCGGAACTGTCACTACAAGATTTAACACAGAAAGGCTGCCGATCATATCTGTCATATCACCATTTCCAAAGATGCCACTCGCCATTAATCCGCCAAAATCAACAAATGCATGAATAATGATACAAATCCATAAATTTCCGCTGCGCAGATAGATCGCTGCAAACAGCACACCGAGCAATGTTGCCTGCAGTGCCTGGATCAATGCGCTGGATAACGGCACACCGGAAAGCACATTCGGGATATGTGCAGCGCCAAAGATCACACTGGATAAAATAATGGCTGCAAGTACACCCCGTCTTGTGTTTGAAAAACGGTCGGCAAAAAGATTCAACACGATTCCACGCATGATCACTTCCTCATTCATGCCTACGAAAAACATTGTCAATATGTAAATGATGATCCCACCGGCAGAACGCACTCCGTCTGAACCGGAAACACTCTGCAAAAATAACTGTGCAACTGCCACATACACGCAGTAGCCAACCATAAAACCACCGATATAAAATCCTCTTAAAAATCCCACACCGGTTTTCTTAAGCGACTGCTGATATCCCATAAGAAACAGCATACCGATTGCATAGATTGCTACACCGATCTCGGCGATCAGCTGTAACGTGTAACTGTCTGTAATGGATGTCAGATGTGCCACTACTCCTCCAACCAGGTTCATCAGCACCAGAAAAAGCGCCGTAATTACAATGCCAATGACAATCACAGCCGCCTTTGGCAATCCCAAAATTTTGTTTTTCATACTATTCCTCCTATACTATTTTTCACTGATATTTCCCGCTGCATCTACCGAAGCATTGTCCGAGATACTCTCCATATAAGAAAACAACCCCGGTGCCGCATTCGCATCCATCTGTTTTGTCTGCCCGTCCGATGCATAGACCGGAATCAGCGCATAAGAAACTGTTCCATCTTCTATCACTGTAACTTTCACAGCTGCGGATCTGTCAATATTCTGTCCGAAAATAAAATTACCCAGACTGTAAAACACGGGTTTTCCGTCAATATATTCGATTCCTTCCAGACAATGTGTGTGCGCTCCGACAACCAGATCTGCACCTGCATCCATGCACTGTTTTGCCAGTTCACGCTGCACGGCATTCGGCTGTTCGCTGTACTCTGTCCCCCAGTGTGGAAATACCGTCACAAAATCACAGGTCTGTTTTGCTTCTTTGATCACTTCGATCAGTGCTGTGGCATCATAACAGGTAAACATTCCCGGCGCAGCACTCTCGATCTTCCAATCAGCAGACGGTACCACGCGCGATACAGCGATAAATCCATATTTTTTTCCATTTACTTCCATAATCTGCACCTCTTTTGCACGCTCCACCGAATCTCCGGCACCACCGTACAGGATTCCTGCTCCGTCTAATGCACTGAAAGTGTCTGACAGCGCCGCTCTTCCATAATCTAAGGTGTGATTGTTTGCAAGTGATACAATATCCACACCCATTTCATTTAATGCCTTTACATAGGAAGGACTGCACCGGAATGTGAACTGCTTGTCTGCCATCGGTTCCCCGCGGTCACTAAATGGAAACTCGTTGTTTACCATCAGGATATCGGCTGCCTTTAACTGTTCTAACAGTTCCGGTGAGACGACACGCTCGATCCCGCCGGCATCATAGGATGCCTTGAAAGCATTTGCAAAAAGAACATCACCTGTCAGGATGATGGTTGTATCGCCGGAGTCTTTTTGATTATCCTTGTTTGCTGTTTCATCTGATGCACTCCCAGTTCCAGCTGCTGTGGTTGTATCATCTGATTGATTCGCAGTTTCGCCTGCTGTGGCTGCATCATCTGATATGCTTCCATTTTCACCTGCTGTGACTGCATTCTCTGACATGCTTCCGTCTTCACCTGCCGTTTCTGCACCATCCGTCGATATTCCACTTCCATCCGCTGTGGCTTCCCCATCCAGAGTGGCTTCTGCGTCAGACATCTCCGCCTGCTCCTCTTCTGCCGTCGCCCCCGGCGCAGACGCCGGTTTTGCCTGGCCGCCGGTTAAAATTGCCGCTGCGATCACGCCCGCCACAGTCAGTATGGAAAGTACATAAAGTACGATTCTGATTGTTTTATTCATAGATCCCCCATTTTTGCATTGTTTTGTTTTTCTTTGGTCTGAGAAACACTACAAAAATGACGCCGATGTACAACGATTGTACGCCGACGTCATTTTTATCATAATGATTTGCACCTTAATTGTCAACTGACACAGGATCTTAGTCTACTCAAAATCCACTTCAATACTTCCCATGCCACAGTCAAGTTCCATATTTTTCTCTGCCCCTTCATTTTTGACTTCTTTATCTCCGCTGATGTTTGAGTAAGTTTCACCATCCACATCAATCGAACCAAGTCCGCAGGAAAGTTTGTAGTTATACTCTTTTTCCTCGCCGTTTAAATCGAGTGTCATGCTTCCCATGCCGCAGTCTGCTTTCAGGTTCCCCTCAACACTTCCCTCCATGGAAAAATTGCCAACCCCACAGTCTAACGCAACATCACCATAAACTACACCGTCTGTAATCTCCACATTTCCAACGCCTACGGATACATCCATCTTTCCGTATACCTGAAACTGCTCTGCTTCAAAATTACCGGCCCCGACTTTTAGAATCAGATTGTTGCAGCTGACATCAAAATCTTTCCAGCTCATGTCTGCAGCACCGATATCAAAATTCAGCTCATCAAAAGAACTTCCCTTGGGCAGATACAAGATGATCTGCGGTGATTTTTTATAATAATGTTTTTTTGCATCATATTTAATTTTTAGTGTGTCTCCATCCAATTTACAGGAATAATATTTCTCTTTGCCGCGCTTTAAGACGACACGTATCTTCGTGCTGTCATCCGGTTCTTTGACTGTAATTTCTGCTGCGTCAATATCCAGCTTGATATTTCGAATGGAAAAGACATCAAAGCTGCTGTCTGCTCCACCTGCAGGTACCTCAGTAGAAAACTCCATATCACCGATATCTGTTATCATATCATCGTCATCACTATCATCGTCATCGCTATCATCGTCATCTTCATCAAAATCATCCATATCATCATCTTCTTCGTCATCTCCATCAGCACTGCTATAATAAAGTCCCACCGGACCAATATGCCAGTTTCCATACCGGAGTTCTCCATTCTTTGCCATACGCCATACAGAAGCCCCCATCGCAGTACTGACACCGCAGAAGATCAGTCCTGCACCAAGCAATGACACTGCAATGATTAACATAATTTTTGTAAATTTTTTCATGCTGCCACCCCACTTTCTTTCTTCTTTTCAAACGGTTTTTTACACAAACCGATGATTCCCCTGACTGCCCATGGAAGGAATACGCCAGACACCCACACGACCAGAAGTACTGCAAGGATTCCAAGTCCCAATACCAAAAGTCCTGCTCCGGTCAGTCCAAGTCCGACAGCCACTCCACCGGTAAATAAAGTGCTGCATCCAAAACCAATCAAAAGGAAACCTGCAAACACAAGTGATGCCATCACTGCAACCACTGCAACCGCAATGCCAAACAATATCGCAACAACCGCAAGAAGAAGTGATGCCACGACTAAAAGCAATGTCAGCCAGAACGGTGATGTAAGAACCACCAATACGATTGCTGCTGCACTCCATCCACCTTTCTTTTCTTTTGGCACCTCTTCGCTTTTCACAAACATATCATCGTTCTTATTCCACTCCGGATTTTGATCCGCCGGCATGCCATAAGATCCATTCTCTTTTTCCATGCCAAGATTCTTTTTGATGCTCTGGGCAACCTTCTCCGGTGACTCAAGCTCCGCTATCACAGATTCTTCATTTTCCTCGCCCGCATCTTCAAAATAACTGCGGTAAAACGCAAGCGCATCCGCTTTTTCTTCTTCTGATATTCCATCCAGAAGCTGTTCTAACTGTTTTAAAAATTCTTCTCTTTTCATAACCTCTAAAGCTCCTCTCCTGAAAATAATGCTGATATTTTCATGGAATAATCTTCCCATTCTCTCCGGTATTCAACTAACTTATCCTGCCCCGGTTCCGTGATCTTATAATAACGCCTGTTCCTGCCTCCGCACTCTCTGTCATATACCTCAAGGCATCCGTCTTTCTGCAGTCTCCTGAGCACCGGATACAAAGTGGACTCTGATACATCAATGGCTTTTCGTACATCCTGTGTGATCTTATAGCCATAGGTGCCTTCCTCCTCTTTCGACACAACAGCTAACACGATCGCGTCTAAGAGAGCGGCTCCTGTATTAAATACCATACGCTCATCTCCTTTTCTTTATAATATTCTATCTGTTTTAATATTATTTTCTTATTAATACTATATTTCGTATAATATAATTTGTCAACATTTATTTTATGGAAAATATTATTAAAGAATTCTAAAGATTACAAGATATTGAGATTTCATTGAATTTATATGAAACAAATAAAGCAATAAAAATACCGGCCTCCAATCGTTAGATTTTTAGGTCTAACTTTTGGGGTCGGTACACTTTTCGATATCATATCTCTTTTTTCATATACAAAAAATTATAACTGCCTTACTATTTCGCACCAAACAGATACACGCCGCGCTCTGTCACACGGATCTCCGGTATTACCGTAAGTGCCATAAAGGAAAGCGTGATAAATGGATCGATGTCCTCGGAAATGCCAAGTTTCTTTGCTTCCTCCAACATGTCCGCCACTTTTTCCGTGATCTCATCACAGGATTTTTCGCTCATCAGACCGCAGATTGGAAGCGGAAGCACATCCACGACTTTTCCACCGGAAGCGATAACATATCCGCCCTGATTTTCTTCCACACCTTTGATTGCTGCAAGGATATCCTCATCATTATCGCCCGCAACGATCAGGTTATGGGAATCATGTGCAACGGAAGTCGCCACTGCGCCGCCTTTGACGCCAAACCCTTTCAGCGGCGCAACACCGATCTCCCCTGTCTTTCCATGACGCTCTACCACGCAGATCTTGTTGTATACACCATCCGGTTTGAAATATCCGTTTTCTGTCGGCACTTCCTCCACCAGATGCGTGGTCACGATCTGGTGCGGGTTCATCTGTATCACATCCGTTTTTCCATCACAGGAAAGCCTGATTTTCTCTTTGGTGACCTCTCCCACATGAACGGTATGAAGCAGCTCATCCGGAACCGGAACGGAATAATCTTTCGCATAATCTTCCTCTGTCAGAATACGTCCGTCCTTCATGACATCAAGCGGTCTGACCTGCTCTAAATCATCTAAAAATACGATGTCTGCACGGTAACCCGCACCGATCGCACCATAATTTTTCAATCCATAAAACTCTGCCGCCTGATAACTTCCCATCTTATAGGCTTTTGCAACCGGCACGCCAAGTGCAATCGCCTTGCGGATGCAGGTACTGATATGTCCCTCTTTGCGGATCTCCTCCACATGCTTGTCATCCGTACAGAAAGCACAGCGGTCTAAGCATACACCTGCATCTAACATTGTTTTGATCAGTGTCTCTAAATTCTTTGCACCACTTCCCTCGCGCACATAGATATGCAGTCCGGCACGGAGTTTATCGAGCACTTCCTCAGCGGTAGAACACTCATGATCGTTTTCCACACCGGCAAGACGGTATGCCTGCACTTCTTTTCCTCGGATTCCAGGCGCATGCCCATCAATATGTTTCTTGGCAAACAGCTCTAACTTGTCTGCCATTCTCTTTTCACCCTCACAGCACTCCATAAAACGCATGGTCTCACCGAGTCCAAGTACTCTTGCATTATCCACATATTTCATCATGTCAGAGGCAAGAAATTCACCACAGCCGTTTGTCTCCACATCCGTTGCAGGAACTGCGGAAGGCACCATAAAAAATACGTTTACCAGAAGTTTTGCAGCACATTTTAAGAAATAGTCCATTCCTTTTGTTCCGCTGACATTCACGATCTCGTGCGGATCGGCAATGATCGTCGTTGTTCCCGCCTTCGCAAGGACTTTGGCAAGTTCTCCCGGTGCTGCCATACAGGATTCAATATGCATATGCGCATCGATAAAGCCCGGCACCAGATATTTCCCGGTACAGTCGATTTCTTCTTTTCCCTCGTATTCACCTACGCCTACGATCGTGTCCCCGCAGATCGCAACATCCGCTTTTAACACTTCCTCCGTAAAGACATTCAGCACATTTCCGTTTTTCAATACGAGATCTGCTTTTTCACGTCCATTTGCACAGTCTAACTTTCTTTTTCTCTCTAACATACGCTTCCTCTTTTCGTTATATATTTATTATGAAAATAACTTTTTAAAGAAATCTCCCACAGAAGAAATGATCGATTTAAAAAATCCACCGACAGCCGCTGCTATACCGCTATTTGAACTTCCATCTCCGTTTTTAAACGAATTGTACAAAGACTCCGCATAATCCACAAGTCCGTTTAAATCAATTCCGAGTGAATTGATCTTCTTGATCAGATCTATGATCTGCTGACGCTCATCATCCGATAACGTCACACCATATTTTTCACACGCCTCATCGATTGCGCCGTTGATTCCCGCATCATCTGTCAGATCATCTTTAGCGATCAGTGCCTTGATATACGCAATAAACTCTTCCACTTCTGCGTCGGAGACACCTTTTAAGGAATCTTCTAACTGACCGGTCAGCACAAGTTCATTGAGTGCCGTATCAACTACCGAATCACTGATCTCTTTTCCTGTCATCTCCTGATATGCTTTTAATACGCCTACTAAAGCCGCCGTTCCGGAAATTGGAGTTGGTCCTGCTACAATAATATCTGCATCTGTTACCCCTGCAGTAGTCAGCGCATTTTTATACATACCAACGGTACAATAATTAATATTTGTTGTGGAAATGTTTAATCCGCTTCCCTTATCCCTCTGTACGATCACAACAGAAGAAAGCGATCTTGTTCCAATCTGCGAGGATGAAATATAGGAATCTAAATACTGGTGTTCCTCTGCATTTGTCACATAGACCACATCATAATTTGACAGATTTGCCGCATCAATGCCCATAATAGAAAGAATCGTCGCTCTTTGAGAATCATTAAGATCTGCTCCAAGCGCAAGGTACGGTTTATCACTTGCCTTGATTGTGACATTATCGCTGTCCTCGTTTTGCACAATCGTTCCGTTGATATCCTGTGACGCCTGGTCTGATGTCGCATTTCCATCCTGCTGTGGCGTCTGATCCGACGATATATTTCCATCCTGCTGTGCATCAGAATTGTTTGTCTGAGCCGAATCATCCAAATACTGAATGGAACCTTCCAGATCGTCACTATCTGCATTCTGCGCAGAATCCTCTGCCGAAGTTTCTGCTGCATTCTGCACATCATCTGTCTGATCTGCCGTCGCTGCAACTGCCCCTGCCTGTGCTGCCTGCACACCCACACCGGAGGAAACAGGCATCGCTGCTGCAAGTATCACACATAATATTTTAACTACTTTTTTGTTTCTCATAATAATCCTCACTAACACTGTCCATCCCTGCTTTATATTTTATGCAGGTAAATCTATCTTATATTTTATATCTGCGCAATTCTGACACTCATCCATGCACAGATATCCGCATAAACCTGATCGCGGTCTGTCTCATTTAATATCTCATGACGGTCTGTCTCATACAAACGGTAGGTCAGATCATCCACACCCGCATCTTTGTACATATGATAAACTTTTTTTACCCCTTCACCGAGATCACCAACCGGATCATCTGCCCCGGAAACCATGAAGACCGGCAGATCTTTCGGCACTTTTTTTATATTTTCCATCTGATTATCATAATATACCGCTTCCATCAGTCCATAGTACCCGTTTAAGGTAAACATAAATGTACAGCGCGGATCACTGTAATATTTTTTTACATGTTCCACATCCTTTGTCAGCCAGCTGTTGGTATAATCTTTCCCATAAAGGTCAAATTTGTGGTACGGCTTACTGTAGGAAAGTTTCTGCACCAGTTTACTTCTGTAATTCCAGCCACGGAAAAAGGCTAAAAATTTACACAGCGTCATACCAAATTTCATGGTGCCATCCGGCACACACCCGGTTCCCATAATGACCGCTCCACTTAAATTTTCACCATGCAGACACAGATATTTTCGCAGCATATAAGAACCCATGCTGTGTCCCATCATAAAATACGGTATCCCCGGATTCTCTCCCTGAACTGTTGTTCGCAGGCTATGCATATCCGCAACAAGCGTATCACTCGGATTTTCTGCAAAATATCCCCACTCTGTTTCATCTTTTACCGAAGCGCCATGCCCTAAATGATCGTGGCCAACAACCATAAATCCGCGCTCTGTCAGGTACTCTGCGAACTCATGATATCTTTCAATATATTCGATCATGCCGTGCGTGATCTGTAAAATTGCCTTATACTTTCCATCCTCCGGCATCCATTTTACCGCATGGATCTTTGTCGTTCCATTCGCAGATAAATACGTCATCTGTTCTTCTTTTGCCATATAAGTTCTTCCCTCATTTCTATACTGCTCTTTACTATACCGCTGACTGTTTTGCATGCAGATATTTCATTACAGATTTCTTACTCCATATTCAAAAGTGCTTTACATCCATTATAGATCTTTTCCAATTCATCCTCAGCAGATTTTTTTGCATTGATTTCTTCACGCAGTGCTGTAACCTGCACTTTTGCCTCATCCCCGAGTTTTAAGAAATCCTCCCCGGCCTGTTTTATAAAATCCGCAGCCGATACTGCGTTGCCGGACATGTGCTCCCTTAAGGAAGTCTGTCCATTTTCATATATGGAAAGTTTCTGTGCACTGTCACTGTACAGTTTCATTACCATCGATGTAATACCCGCCTGCATTTCATTGATCTGTGCAGTCTGTTCTTTGATTTCTTTTTGCGCCTCTTCCATCGCGTCGATCTGTTCTGATAATGCCTTTAGTCTTTCTTCATACCGCTGTGCCACATTTTTGATCTCCTCCGCAGCATGAAGGAATTTTTCTCCATTCTCTCCCATTCTTGCTGCTTCGATTGCCGCATTCAATGCAAGCACTCCCATATTTTTTGCATCATCTTCCAGTTCAGCTGTCACATTTCCAAGACCATCCTGCTCTTTCGAAGCACGGTAAAGACTTTCTTCTAACTGTGCACACGGTTCTTTTAACGCCTTGTGCTGTTCAAAAACTTCTTTGATCTTTTCATTCTGCTCTGCCACCTGTCCAATAAAAATGGAATGATTTGCCTCAAAAGATTCCACAGCATTATGTACTTCAACGAATGTACTGTACAGTTCTTTTCCTGTTCTGCAGCTCTCTTCTGCCAGTTCACCCACACATTCTAACTTTTCCTCAAGAATTTCTATATTTTCTTCCATCTGGACACGGGATGCTGTCATCTGCACAGAATCTTCTTTTAATTCATCACTGTATTCTGCAATCTGTTTCTTAATCGTATAGAGTTCGTCCTGCAGTGCCTTCTCTTTCTTTCCACCAAACATATATGTCCTCCATTTACTGATAATTCTTTATCACAATCTGTATGCTTTCATTTCCCTGATACCTGTTTATCTCGGGATAATATACCACAGACATCCGGATTCCATTTGTCCTGCCAAGGAATGCCTGCTGCACTTCATTTTCCCCATATTTTCTTCCATAATATTCCCGTAATTCCTCCACATCTCCAAAATAAACAGCAGATATGGATTTTCCACGTTCAGTCTTAAGTGTCAGTTTTAATACATTCTGATTTTTCCCGACTACAACCGCACGATCGATTCCAAGATTCTTATCCGCAAACTGAGGTTTTACATTTGCTTTCCCGAATGGTTCTAACAACAACAGTTCATTTACCAGCGGAATGTCCGGATAATCGACGGGCATGGGAATATCTATTTTTATCTTAGGAATAAAATCTTCTTCTGTCAACCCACAGCAGGCGTTTATTTTCTCCCTGAAGATCTCTACATTTGCTTCCGGCAGGGAAAGTCCTGCTGCCATCGGATGACCGCCAAATTTTGTAAATAATTCCTGACATTTGCACAGTTCCTCATACATCGAATATGCCTCGATTGAGCGCCCGGAGCCTTTAACCCCATCCTCACTCTTTGTCAGCACAAAAGTCGGTTTATGACACGCCTCCCGGATTCTTCCTGCAATGATTCCTGCAAGACTTTCATGCACATCCGGCAGATAGACAACCAGGACTTTTTCACCCGTATTTCCCTCTTCCACCTGCTGCATGGCAAGTTCTACGCCCTCTGCAGTCATGTCTTTTCGCTGCGCATTCAGATCGACCAGTTCCGCTGCGATCTCCGATGCCTTTTTTACGTCCTCCTGCAGGAAAAGATTTAAGGCAATTTTCGCTGTCTCTAATCGTCCGCTTGCATTGATGCATGGTCCTAACACAAATCCGAAATGATAGGAACTGATCTGTTCCGGCTCTAATTTATTCTGTAAAATCAATGCGCGCATCCCCGGATTCATGGTCGTATGGATCCGCTTTAATCCTTCCCTTACCAGGATTCTGTTCTCATCCGTCAGATCCATCACATCCCCGACCGTCGCAAATGCCACATTTTCCAAAAAATCGTAGGACTCCTCCACCGCAATGTCACATTTTTCATAGAGGATCTGTATCACTTTCCAGGCAACTGCAGCACCGCAGAGATTTTTATACGGATATGTACACTCCATCTGCTTTGGATTTACAATGGCATCCGCCTCACTTCTTTTATAATGGCGTTCTCCCCTCTCCTCCGTATATGGTATTTCATGATGGTCTGTGACAAGAACTGTCATTCCAAGACTTTTAGCGTGCGCGATCTCGCCTATCGCTGCAATTCCATTATCACAGGTAATGATCGTATCAATTCCCGCCTCATCTGCCTGCTCAATCAGATGATCGTTGATTCCGTAACCATCTTTCATCCGGTCCGGTATCTGAAAATCCACACTGCCACCGCAGCGTGTGATTCCTTTGTACAGAATATAAGTCGACATTACCCCATCAATATCGTAGTCGCCTATGACCCTGATCTTTTTCTGTTCACTGATCTTCTGCACCAATATATCCGTCAACCGGTCCGAATCCAAAAGTAAATGAGGATCGTAAAGTTCCCCAATTCCGCCTTTTAAGTATCTTGCGATTGCCTCATCCCCCATAACCTCACGATTCCGGATCAGCCTTGCCGTAACCGGACTTATCCCAAAACGTTTTGCAATTCCTGCAAAATCAGCGCCTTTATTTATTACAAACCATTTTTCCATATATTACCTCAAGCAATGTCAGCCCGCATGCCGGTGCCGTGTATCCTGCTCTTTCCCTGTTTTTTGCCTCTAAGATCTCTGACACATCCTCCGGAGTTCTTCTTCCATCTCCGATCTCGATCAGTGTACCGGTTAAAATGCGCACCATATTCTGTAAAAATCCATTTCCGGTATAATAGATCTGTATCTCTCCCGGCAGTTCTTTGATCTGTATCAGGGAGATCGTCCGAACCGTGGATTTCTTCATTTTTTTATTGCCGCAGAATGATTTAAAATCATGTGTTCCACACAGGTACTCTGCCGCTTTTCTCATGCGGTTTACATCAAGCGGCTCCGTATAATCATAAACATATCTGCGCTCGAATACCTCCGGTATTTTTCCTGTATGGATCCGGTAAAGATAGGTCTTTTCCACTGCCTGATATCTGCTGTGGAAACGCTCATCCACTCTCTTTACTTCACAGACTGCAATATCTTCCGGAAGGTACTGATTCAGATAAAATAAAATTTTATCCTCATCCCATTCCTCTCTCAGATGAAAATTAGCCGTCTGTCCTTTTGCATGCACGCCTGCATCTGTTCTGCCGGAACCGGTAACCTCCACCTGGTATCCTGCCATTTTGCTCAAAACATCCTGTAACTTTCCCTGTATCGTAAGTTCCGCCGGAAGCACCTGCCACCCGCGGTAACGTGTTCCGTCATATTGTAAGATCATTTTATAATTTGCCATATATCTCTGTTACCTTATATCTGATTTTCGGAAAAAATACTGCCACAGATAGTTTTCCTGCGGCAGTACATCAATTATAATTATTATACCTCTGTTTTCGTTAATTGACAAATCATAAACCACATTTTCCCCTCCATTATTTTATAATTCACACAAACAATTTAAACACACCTTTTGACAGACTGCATCATATAATAGAATGAATGAATCTACGAGGTTTTTCATGTCAGATATTGCCTATACACAAAATAATATCGATCAGGGTGAGTTAAAGATCCACGTAACGGCAAGAGGAAGTAACCGTCCGATCACAAACGCCCGTGTAGCGATCTCCTATTCCGGTGATCCGGACAGTATCGTTGAGGAGGTGAATACAGATGCATCCGGTATGTCCGAACAAATTACGCTTCCTGCGCCTCCGCTTGAATTCTCAATGGAGCCAGGCGAAGAGCAGCCGTTCTCGCAATATAGTATTCAGGTCGATGCTGAAGGATTCCGCCCGTTTACTGTGTCGGGAATTGAACTGTTTTCGAAGCAGCTGTCGCTTCAGGAAGTACGAATGGATGAGGTGGATGCACCGGGGAACCCGGTAGACACGATCGTGATCCCGGTCAATACCCTCTGGGGCGATTTTCCACCGAAAATCGCAGAGTCTGAGATCAAGCCGATCTCCGAGACCGGGGAGATCGTCCTAAGCAGAGTCGTGGTGCCGGAATATGTCGTGGTACATGACGGTCCGCCAAACGATACGACTGCGCGCGATTATTATGTGCGATACAAGGATTACATCAAAAATGTAGCGTCCAGCGAAATCTATTCCACCTGGCCGGATGCGACGCTGCGCGCAAATATCCTTGCAATCATGTCATTTACATTAAACCGGGTGTACACGGAGTGGTACCGGAACAAAGGCTACAGTTTCACGATCACCTCCTCCACCGCCTACGACCAGAAATTTACCTACGGCAGGAACATTTTCCAGAGCATCTCCGACATCGTGGATGAAATGTTCCAGAACTTTTTATCCCGGCCAAACGTCAGCCAGCCGATCTTAACGCAGTACTGCGACGGGGAACGTGTGACCTGCAGCAACTGGCTGAGTCAGTGGGGCAGCAAATACCTGGGTGACCAGAACTATGAGGCAATCGAAATTCTGCGCTACTATTATGGAAACAACATGTACATCAACACGGCAGAAGAAGTATCCGGCATCCCGGCTTCCTGGCCGAGAGTCGACCTTACGATCGGTTCGACCGGCGAAAAAGTGCGTCAGATTCAGGAGGAACTTGCACGGATTTCAAGATCCTATCCGGCGATTCCGACAGTTACACCGGACGGAATCTACGGACCTGCCACAAGAGAGGCTGTCGAGGTCTTCCAGCGTGTCTTCGGTCTGCCGGTCACCGGCGTCATTGACTACCGTACCTGGTATAAAATTTCTGAAATTTATGTGGCAGTGTCGCGCATCGCGGAACTGGTCTAAATGCAAATGGGGGCAGTCACACCTAATACTTTGTGCGGCTTCCCCCAATCTTTTTTTATGCTCAGATACGCGGTCTTTTTCCCCTTTCCGGACACTTTTCCACATATCTTTTTATTTTGCTTCTCTTATTCCACCGTCACTACTTTCGCCAAGTTTCTTGGCTTATCCACGTCAAATCCCTTGTCGGAAGAAACATAATAAGCAAGTAACTGCAGTGCCACGGATGCCGGCATTACCATAAATTCATCCTGCATATCCGGCAGATGGAAGGTATCATATGCACGGTCGATATCTTTTGCAAGACTTTCCTTGATAAAGAGCACGATGTCCGCACCTCTTGACCGTACCTCCTTGATATTTGACAGCTCTTTTGACATTAATTTTTCCTGTGTCACTGCTGCAACGACCGGCGTATCCTGCGTGATGAGTGCGATCGGTCCGTGTTTTAATTCGCCGGACGCATACGCCTCAGAATGAATGTAGGATACCTCCTTTAACTTCAGAGAACCCTCTAACAAAATAGAGTAATCAAGTCCACGGCCGATCATAAACAGATCTTTCGCCTCTAACACCTTGTTGGCAAGTTTATGGATCTCCTGCCGTCCCTCTAACACTTTTTTCATGACATCCGGCGTGCGCTGCAGCTCACGGATAAAACTCTGTGTCTCTTCCTGTGAAAAGACACCGCGAAGCTGTGCCATTTTTGCCACGATCAGATAAAATACAGCAAGCTGTGTCGTGTATGCCTTGGTACTTGCAACGGCGATCTCCGGTCCTGCGTTGGTATAGAGCACATAATCACTCTCACGCGCAATGGAAGATCCTTTTACGTTGATGATGGATAAACATTTCGCTCCACGTTTTTTTGCATACTTGACTGCCTCTAAGGTATCGATCGTCTCACCGGACTGTGAAACTGCGATGACTAATGATTTCTCATCGATGACCGGATCCGAATACATAAACTCGGATGCCATATCGACATCGATGTGCATATGAAGAATCGACTTTATCAGTGCCTGTGCCACAAGACCGGCATGCATTGCAGTTCCACATGCGATAATGTTGACACGCTCACACTGTGTAAAGATCTCATCCGGCACACCGTCTGCCGTAAAGTCCGGCATTCCACTTGTGATGCGGTTTGTGATTGTACGCTCGATCGCATCCGGCTGTTCCATGATCTCTTTTTCCATATAAAACGGATAACCGTTCTTTCCGGCATTATTAAGTTCCCAGTCTACTTCAAGATAGTCCGGCTCCACCTGATTGCCATTGAAATCTTTTAAGACAATGGCATCTTTTGCCAGTTTTAAAATATGATACTCCGGAACAACAAAATAGCGGTTGGTAAAACGGCAGAGTGCTGTCAGGTCGGATGCAAGCATAGCCCCCTCTTTACAAAGTGTTGCGACGATCGGGCTGACATTTCTGGCAGAATAGATCTCACCCTGATGATCTTCAAATAAGATCACTAATGCAAATGTTCCTTTTAATTTGGAAACTGTCTTTTTGATGGCTTCATCCGGATCACCTGTATAAAACTTATTTAAAAGTGCAGCCACAACCTCACTGTCTGTCTCTGATTTTAAAACACTTTCCAGTTCATAGTCGGCGATCAGCTCTCTGTAATTTTCAATGATGCCATTGTGTACCAGAGTCACTTTTCCAACCTGATGCGGATGTGCGTTTGTATCATTGACACCGCCGTGTGTTGCCCATCTGGTATGACCAATTCCACACTCTGTGATCAGTTTTTCTGACTCACAGATGGCTCTTAAATCTTTTACTCTTCCCGCACATTTATAAACTTTCGTCTGTTTCAGGCCGGTATCTGCCACAGCAATTCCCGCACTGTCATATCCGCGGTACTCAAGAAGCTCTAACGCATCAAGTAACACTCCTTTTACATCTTCACTACCTGTATAACCAATAATTCCACACATAAATTTTCCTCTTTTCTATCTATCAACTGTTTCCGGCACAATCCCGCCGGTACACTCATTTTTCCTGACCAGTTCCACTGTCAGAAGATCCTCTTCTGACAGCAAAAATATTTTTCAGGTTATCTTCTCCCTTATACCGTATTTGTTTTGCAGTCACCTGCATATTTGCCGGTATATCTCGCACCGGGAGTGTACGGGAGAGCATCCGCCGAATCTTCGATCACTCTCCTCCTCGTTAACCTGCTGATTGAAACACAGGTAATTCCTGAACATATCACAATGTCTGTTCACAGAACCTTCCTATGCATTTTCCACAGGTGCATGGCGCTAATAAGGAGACAACAGACTGCATATCCTTCCGGCAGATCTGCTGTCACATTTATGTATCCGGTATACGGGCGCAAAGACCGCGTATCTGAACATAAAAAATAATATACTTTTTATTCAATTTTCAAGGTTCAACATGCTTTACTATACTATGATATGAAAAAAAAGTCCAGTGTTTCCCATCAA
>UMDY01074912.1_pt1 | contig 21092 bp, 19 predicted proteins | sample 1964591 | NCBI WGS metagenome assembly UMDY01 (sample SAMEA4836004, study PRJEB28245) | human gut metagenome | biome: gut microbiome; material: fecal sample | place: Denmark | collected 2008
ATGTATTTATAAGCTTATTTATAAAAAAATTTTCTTAGAAAATATATATTAGGTATTGACAAACAAAATTGTGAACGCTATACTGTAATTAGAGTTGTGAAATATCATAACTCTAATAACGAAATCTAATACTATTAAAATAATAAATGGAGGTAAATATGAAAATCTTATTGCGATTTTATTTGCAAAACAATAAGCTGCCGATTGATTATCGACGAATTATGCTTTCGTTTTTTAAACGGTCACTGTCAGATATTGCCGAGGGAAAATATTATGAAAAATATTATTTTACACCGGAACGCAGAAATTTTACTTTTGCGGTGAATCTGCCTATGCCGAAGTTTTCTAAAACGGAAATTCAACTCGGGAAAAATCAACTAAACATTACTTTTTCAACAGCTGACTATAATACGGGATGTATTTTTATGTCTGCTTTTATAAAGCAAAAGGACAAGCCGATTCCAGCTCCGCTCGGCAACGAAATGAAACTTGTCAGTGTTAATCTTGTGCCGGAAAAAAATGTTACTTCATCATCCGCTGTTGTGAAAATGCTTAGCCCTTTGTGTATCAGATTACATAAAGCCGAGAATAATTCGGATAGGTATATTTCGGTTGCAAATCCGGATTTTACGGAGATTGTAAAACAGGTAATTAAAGAGCAGCTTGTTGAAAGCGGTTTTGATGAAAAGTTAATTTCAAACTTTGAAATTAAACCGTTAAACGCAAAAAAAACAGTGGTTTATCACTACAAAAACTACATTGAATGCAGTTTAGGCAGTTTTAGTATTAATGCCGATAAATCGGTTATTAATTATCTGCTGAAAAGCGGTATAGGTTCACGAAAATCCGCAGGATTTGGCTTTGCCGAGCTTTTATCGGAGGGAGGTGAACCGAATTAATGAAAACAAAGATTGATTACTTTGATTATGACACTTTGCTGCAGCCTACCGATTGGAGGTTTGCAGCAGCCGTTGTCGGTTTATGTAAATATTTTGATTACTTTGGAATTGATTACAAAGTGCTCTGTGATGTTGAAGAAAAGCCCGATAATTATATCCACGGCTTTGACGGTATTATTTACAAAAGTGAAGATATAACAGAAGAAAAATATCTTGAGTTTGCAGAGAACTATTTTGAAAAATATATGACTCACAAAAATATTTTAAACATTCTCGAAAGTCAAGAATTCAGTGAAGAACAAATTAAATTGGTAAACGACCTTGTTAAGAGCAAAACAGTTCTTAAAGGGCTATTTGACAAAATAAAATTTGATGGAACAAATAAAGATATTTTTATTTGTTCCATTGAAGAAAACAGGGCGGAAATTATAAAGAATATCTTTAAAAACGGCAATAACCTTTATAAGAATTACTGCAATGAACGACTTATTTTTACCGAAGATAACAGCACTTGCAGACTTAGAGGCTACAATGTTGACAAAGACAGAAAAACAAGTAATCTCGGCTTTTGTTTTTCAAAGGAAAGTTTTGAGAGCAATGATATTTTAGAATTTGATTTTATACCGTTTGCTTTTTCAAATTCTGATATGAGAGAAACTTATTTTGTGAATAACAATTTTTCTGTTAAGTCTTTAACTCAAACAAACTATGCTTTTTCAAATCAACTTAGCAGTACAGAAAATAAAGACGACAAAAACAAACTAATGCTTGTTTTGCAAAATTCAAAGGATTATATAAGCTATGATGTTGAAATTATATCAAAATCTCAAGATAAGGCTTATTACGAAACATTCTTTGTACGACTTGAAAGATTAAAAAAGTTAAGAGAATTATCGGGAAAATCATTAAACTTTGTCAAAAAAATCAATGATGATTATTGGTTTAATCTTGAGAAAGAAGTTTATATGCGTTGTCTTAACAATGTGTTGCTTGACGATGTAATTTTAATGATGCTTAAGTTTTATTTTGATGATAATGCCGGTAAAGGCTATATAAAAAGCAGAACTGATATGCTAATAGACATAAATGTATCTTGGAAAGGAAATGAAATTATGGATGAAATTAAGTCAGCAAAAAGTTGTGGATTTTTAACTTCCAAAAAACTAATTGAAATGAAAAGCAGTAATAAAATTAATTCATATAAGCAAAAAATAATCAGTGCTCTTTGCGCACATGATTACGACAGAGCAAAAGAGATTATACTTAGTTTGTCTGCTTATGTCGGAATGGAATTTTCATTTTTCTATACATTTCTTGAAAATGCGGAAGAAAATAAAGATCTTGCATTTGCTTTTGCAAGCGCATTAATTGAAGTAAGCTCAAAAAATAACTAATATAAAGGAGATTTTATTATGAAAAATAAAGCATTAACATTAACTGTAATCGCAAATATGACAAGCAACTACGGCGAAAGCCTAGGTAATATTTCAAGTGTACAAAAGGTATTCAGAGGCGGAAAAGAGTACGCTACAAGAAGTCGTGAGAGCCTTAAAAACGCTATCTGTGTTCAGTCGGGTTTTTATGATGATTTACAGACATCAATCGACGGAGCAATGCAGAAACTTGTTAATGAAGATGTAAATGCCGCAACATGCCGTGCACTTGAGGGTGGATATATGTCAACAAAAGACGTTACATACATCCGTAACAGTTCTTTCTATCTTACAGACGCTGTTGCTACAGAGCCGTTTATTAATGATGCCCGTTTTCACAATAACCTTTACCTTGCAACCAATTATGCTATGGCACACGGTTTAAATGTTCAAAACAATGCAAAGGATTGCGGTCTTATGCCTTATCAGTATGAATATGACAAGTCATCTAAAATTTACAGTCTTACAATTGACCTTGAAAAAATCGGTAAGGACGAAAACTTTGGTGCAGAGGCAGATAACGCCGAAAAGTGCGAAAGAGTAATTGATCTTATTAACGCAGTAGAAAATCTTTCACTTGTCGTTAAGGGAAATCTTGATAACGCAGAGCCGATTTTTGTGGTAGGCGGTCTTTCACCGAGAAAAACTCATATTTTTGAAAATGCTGTTTCTGTTTCAGGCAAAAGACTTATTATAGAGCCGATTAAGGAAAAACTTGCTCAAGGTTACAGTTGTGCACTTATGCGTAACGGCGAGCTTTCAAACGAGGACGAAATTGTAAGAGAACTTAATCCTGTAAGTATGACAGAATTTTTTGAAAATCTCAGAGGTCAGGTTAAAGAGTATTTTTCGGAGTAAGGCGGAATTAATATGAAAGCAATTAGACTTCATATAAAACAAAACAGTGCAAATTACAAAAAAGAAGAAACTGTACAAAACCGTATGACATTTCCTTTACCGCCGTATTCAACTGTTATCGGAGCACTTCATAAGGCTTGCGGTTATACATCTTATCATCCTATGCAAGTAAGCGTACAGGGAAAGTACGGTTCTCTAAAAACAAAAATGTATAAGGATGATTGTTTTCTTAACAGTCTTAATGATGACAGAAATTTGCTTGTAAAAATGAAAAATCCCGATATGCTTTCAAGTGCATATCAGGTTGTGGCTACTGCACAAAAGGCTCAAGGAAACAGCTTTGAAAAAGGCATTACAATTAATGCAATTAATGAAAAATTGCTTGAAGAATACCGCTTTTTAAAGCGTACAAAACGCAGAATTGACAAGCATAAAAAAATCATTAATAAAATGAAAACTCGGCTCAAAGAAATGAAAGCCGATGAAAATATTTCTGCCGAAGAAGTAAAAGAATTTGATAAGCGTATTAAGCATATAAAGGCTGTGTATGATGAGTACGAAAAGGTAAAGTATACTATTCCGTATTCCCATTTCAGAACGCTTGCAAAAGGCCCTAAGTATTATGAACTTCTCTGCGATATTGAACTTATCATTCATATAGTTGCAGATGAAAATACTATGAATGATATTATGGATAATATCGGAAATCTTACTGCAATCGGCAGAGGAGAGGATTTTGTAGAAGTTCTTGAGTGTGCTCAAACAGAGCTTTTTGATGTTGACGAAGATGTCGATTACGGAGAAGCTGATTTTGATGTTTATATGCCTGTCGAGTATCTCGAAATTAATAAAGACGATATGGATATAATCTCTAAAACGGAAGGCGGATACACAGGCGGTACAAAATATTTAATGCCTAAGGATTACAAAACAGTGCAGTTAAAGGGCGGTATGAGAAAACGAGTGTTTAATCGTGTACCTATTATTTTCTGTCAACTTAACTATATTGAAAACGGTTGTAAAGGCATAATGCTTGACAAAACCGAGAACGGCATATATTCAGTGTTTTTAGCTTGAGGTATTTGTAATGAATATAGAAGATAAACTTGCAAAACCCGACAAAACAATCGGACAACATTCAAATGAGCTTATAGAGCAGGCAAAACTGCTCTATAAGCTCGGCTATATAAAATCTGATGATTTATACTCTGATTTACTTGTTTCGTGTTTAAAACATGATAACGGTAAGGCAAATTCTCAATTTCAAAAAAGAATTACTAAAGGCGGAAATTTTCAACCTGAACAAGAAATTCCACACAGTATACTTTCGACTTTTTTTATTGATAAATCAGAATGTATAAAACCTATAAGTGTATATTTTGCTGTGCTTTATCATCACTATAGCAAAGACTCTCCTGTTACAGTGTTTAAAGAAAACCGTGAGCTTATAGAAAAATTCCTTGCTGAATTTGGCTTTGATACAAACTCTTACAATAAAATGAAGAGAAATATTAAGAAAATCAAAGCTTTATTTGAAACCGAACTTTCTGATGAAGAAAAACAATACGCTGTTTTATTAAAAGGTCTTTTACATAAATGCGATTACAGTGCAAGTGCAGGTCTTGACTGCGAAAAGGTCAACGATTTTTTGACTGATTCTTTAAACAATTGGAAAAATACCCGAAATATACATTACAATGAATTGCAAGAATTTTGCATTAAAAATACCGACAGCAATTTAATTGTAACCGCACCTACAGGTATGGGCAAAACCGAGGCGGGATTGCTTTGGTGCGGGGACAATAAATGTTTTTTCGTTTTGCCGTTAAAAACAGCTATCAATGCGATGTACGAAAGAATTAAAAAGCTTTGCGGAGATAATTCGCAAGAAAATTACAAGGAAAGAGTGGCACTTGTTCACTCCGATATGAAATCCTATTATTTGGAAGATTCAATAATTAGCGGAAAAAATTATGATTTTGCGTATGCACAATGCAGTAAACAGCTTGCACTTCCGATTACAATTTGTACGCCTGATCAGATATTTGACTTTGCATTGAAATATGCAGGTTATGAATACAAACTTGCGGTAGCGTCATATTCAAAGTTTATTATTGATGAGATACAGATGTATTCACCTGATGTTTTGGCTGCAATTATTTATGCAATTGAGATGATTCATACTTTGGGTGGTAAGGTGGCTGTAATTACCGCAACTTTGCCTCCGTTTGTAAGAAATGAGATTGAAAAAATACTCGGAACAGATGTAAAAACATCCGATTTTTCTGATAAAGGAAAGCTAAGGCATAATGTAAAAGTATATGAAAAAAACTTGCAGTCTGACGATATTATAAAAATATTTGATGATACAATATGCGATAAAGTAAAAAAATATCTTGTCGTTTGCAATTCGATTGATATTGCAAATAAGATGTACACCGAAATAAAAAATTCGGATATTAACGCAAGTGTAAATCTGTTTCATTCCAATTTTACAAAAAATGACAGAAAAACTAAAGAAAATGCGATTTTAGCAGCCTCTGAAAAAACTAACGAAAGTATGAATATACCTGAAATATGGATTTCAACATCCGTAGTCGAAGCAAGTCTTGACATTGATTTTGATATTCTTATTACCGAGTTATCGGATTTATTTTCCCTGTTCCAACGCTTTGGCAGAGTAAACAGAAAGGGTAATAAAGACTTTTCATCTTACAATTGTTTTGTATTTACTGAAATTCAAGGTAATGCACATCGTTTTGTTGACGATGCTATTCATTCGTTGTCAAAACAGGCAATTTTAAGCGTTGACGGAATTATCTCTGAAGTTCTTAAAAAAGAACTTATAGATGAGTACCTTTCGGTTGAAAAAATCGAAAAATCAAAATATTATCAAGAATATCGTAAAATTTATAAATATTATAAAGAATATGTCGATTATCTCTCTCTTAAAAAAGATGGAATAAGAAGTATTGACAGAAGTGACGCTGTGCCGATTGATGTTTATAATCAAAATGAGAGTGCCATAGAAAAAGCTTTGGAAGTTTTAAAATCAGATACTTATTCAAGAGATGATAAACTTAAAGCAAACGAAGAAATACTTGGCTTCACGGTTTCCGTACCTAAATTCAGAATTGACGATTACGAAATAAAAAAATTAAAAATAAAAATGCCATATACTGAATTACCTGTTATTAACAGCAGTTATGATTCCGAATGCGGCATCAGATTTGATAAGGAAAAGAAAACCAAAAAGCAAGATAAATCTGATGATAACGGAGAACCTGATAATTTTATATGAGGTATGATTATGGACGAAAATAATATTTCGGGTATGCATATTTATTATTACTATGTTTGTAAAAGAAAGCTGTGGTATTTTTCAAACGGTTTGGCAATGGAAAGTGAAAACGAAAATGTCAAAATCGGAAAACTTATAGATGAAACCACTTATAAGCAAAAGAAAAAACATATTATGATCGACAACACAATCAATATTGATTTTATTACCGAGCATAAACTTTTACATGAGGTAAAGAAAAGCAGAAAGATAGAGGAAGCGGGTATTGCTCAACTTAAATACTATCTTTATTATCTGAAAAAGCGTGGGGTAGAGGGAATAAAAGGCAGAATTGATTATCCTTTGCTAAAGCAAAGTCTTAATGTTGAACTTAGCGAAGAAGATGAAAGAGAGCTTGAAAGTGCGGCAGCTGATATAGTAAAAATTATATCGGCTGCTTTGCCGCCAAAATTTAAAAGTAAAAGAATTTGCAAATCATGTGCTTACTATGATTTGTGCTGTATTTGAGGTGATAAAATGCAGGAAAGTTATTACATATATTCGTCAGGCAATTTAACTCAAAAAGACAACACATTAAGATTTACTGCAATTGACGGAAATGTAAAAGATCTTCCGATAGAAAATATTAAAGAAATTTATATTATGAATGAAATAACGGTCACATCTAAATTGCTGAACTTATTTTCAAAATACGGAATACTTGTACATTTCTTCAATTACTATCAATTTTACATAGGAAGTTTTTGCCCAAAGGAAACAAAACTTGCAGGTCAGCTTTTGGTTAAGCAAGTGCTTGCTTACGGCGACTATTCAAACAGATTATTAATAGCAAGAGAATTTATAGTTGCTGCGTCTTATAATATTTACAGAAACTTAAGATACTATAACGGCAGAGGCAAGAATGTGTCAGAGCAAATGGTTGCTATTGAAAATTTGAGGAGGAAACTTGCAGATGTAGAAACCATAGAAGAGTTGATGGGAATTGAAGGTAATATTCGTCAGGAATATTACAAAGCGTGGAATGTAATTATTGATCAGAATATTGAATTTGATAAAAGAGTTTATCATCCTGCCGACAATATGATTAACAGCCTTATTTCATATGTCAATTCTCTTGTATATACAAAAACTCTGGCGGAAATTTATAAAACCCAACTTAATCCTACAATAAGCTATCTTCATCAGCCGGGTACAAGGCGATATTCTCTTGCACTTGATGTTTCGGAAATTTTCAAACCGCTGATTGCGGATCGTCTGATCTTTTCTTTGCTTAATCGAAAACAAATAACAGAAAGCAGTTTTGTAGAAGGACTTAACGGTTTGCAGCTTACCGAAAGAGCGTCACGAATAATTACATCTGAATTTGACGAAAAATTAAAGACAACTATTTTTCACAAAGAACTTAATAAAAATGTTTCTTATCAATTCTTAATCAGACTTGAACTTTATAAACTGATAAAGCACATTATAGGAGAAAAAGAATATAAAGGCTTTGAAATGTGGTGGTAAATATTGTATGTAATTCTTGTATATGATATAATATGTGATGAAAAGGGCAGAAAAATACTTCCAAAGGTATTTAAGATTTGCAAAAAATATCTTGTACATATTCAAAACTCTGTTTTTGAAGGAAACTTAAGTAAAGCAAACTCACTTGCTTTGCAAAAAGAACTTGATGTTTATATCAGAAAAGACAAGGATTCGGTAATAATGTTTCATACCCGTGAAGAACGGTGGATGAATAAAGATTTTCTTGGAAAAACGGATGATAAAACATCAAATTTTTTGTAACGCTTTTATTGTCGACCTGACATAGCACAAAAACCCCGGCAGGTTGACAGAACCTAAAAATCAAGTAATCATCGGTATAGTTGCTTTTGATATATTGAAATGGCAGTAATATTTGATAAATATTTGGTATATCGACAAAACAGCACAGAAAAATGCCGATGATTACTTATCCTTTTATCCCACGGCTATAAATCTATCCATATTGGATTTTAAATAAAGAAAATCAGAAAATCGTTATGCTTTCGGAGTTTCTATAAATCTATCCATATTGGATTTTAAATGTATATGAAATTTTGTCATTGCAGGGATTTGTTACACTATAAATCTATCCATATTGGATTTTAAATAGAGACTCAATTAATGCGTTAGCGGGCAAAACGACTCTATAAATCTATCCATATTGGATTTTAAATGCCAATATGGAACAGTTGTATAGCCGTCAAGTTTTACTATAAATCTATCCATATTGGATTTTAAATCTTTTGAATGTAGTAGCACGATTGACAAAGCAATTCAACTATAAATCTATCCATATTGGATTTTAAATGCCAATATGGAACAGTTGTATAGCCGTCAAGTTTTACCTATAAATCTATCCATATTGGATTTTAAATCTTCTCTTTTGAATGTAGTATCGCCATATTTGACACTATAAATCTATCCATATTGGATTTTAAATAAATAAACATCTTGTCCTACACCGAACTGCCAAATACTATAAATCTATCCATATTGGATTTTAAATTTTTGTAAATGCCTACATACTGTACATTGTGCTAAACTATAAATCTATCCATATTGGATTTTAAATACATAATTACAATTTGCGTGAGCGTAGCCGCCTTGACTATAAATCTATCCATATTGGATTTTAAATACAAAAATTTTCTTGTAGGGCGATAATTGAAAGGGTCTATAAATCTATCCATATTGGATTTTAAATCGCAGTACATATAATAAGCAGCTTAAATCAATGGTCTATAAATCTATCCATATTGGATTTTAAATTAAAATTCATTGCATAACTACGATTGAAAACACCGACTATAAATCTATCCATATTGGATTTTAAATATATAAGTTTCGAGCGATTAACGGTGTTAGGAACAACCTATAAATCTATCCATATTGGATTTTAAATTAAAATTCATTGCATAACTACGATTGAAAACACCGCTATAAATCTATCCATATTGGATTTTAAATAAATATAAATTACTTCTGCAGGAAGACGCAGCGTACTATAAATCTATCCATATTGGATTTTAAATATCAGTTCAGTAATTCTCCATCAGCAAATCATATTGCTATAAATCTATCCATATTGGATTTTAAATCTGATATTGAGTCAATAACAACAGAATGAAACTTACACTATAAATCTATCCATATTGGATTTTAAATCTTAAAAGTTATCTATCTTGTCAATGTCAGTTAATCTATAAATCTATCCATATTGGATTTTAAATAGTACTTGACTGTTTGAACCTATATAGAGCGTTTAAGCTATAAATCTATCCATATTGGATTTTAAATTTCGCATACATTCAATAGTACATTTATTTATTACTCTATAAATCTATCCATATTGGATTTTAAATAAAACGAGACGGTGTAATAGATTGATGCCTACCTTACTATAAATCTATCCATATTGGATTTTAAATTTCGAGATTTTAGCGAACAGTGACAAAGAATGGTTCGCTATAAATCTATCCATATTGGATTTTAAATACCTATATAGTATATTTTAGTGTATTAAAGTGTTACTATAAATCTATCCATATTGGATTTTAAATAACATTCAACGCAAACGTTTGACAAAACGGTTCTACTATAAATCTATCCATATTGGATTTTAAATTTTTAAACCATCTAAAATCTTATTAGGAATTTGAACCTATAAATCTATCCATATTGGATTTTAAATTAGATTTTGTAAATCTGCGAAATAAGGGGGGTAATCGCTATAAATCTATCCATATTGGATTTTAAATAGCGCATACTTGTATTTTGCATTTAAATCACGCTACCTATAAATCTATCCATATTGGATTTTAAATTAAAAACATATTTGAGACTTTATCATACAGCATATTCTATAAATCTATCCATATTGGATTTTAAATCTGTTATAATATCGTATATAATTCCATTGCCCGCTACTATAAATCTATCCATATTGGATTTTAAATCACAACAGGCGGCATTTTTTAAAAGTTTTGTACCCTATAAATCTATCCATATTGGATTTTAAATCTTTTTGTACCAAAGCCGTTTGTATTATGCAAAAGCTATAAATCTATCCATATTGGATTTTAAATTTCATTTTTAATCCGCCTACAGTAAAAGCAAAATTCTATAAATCTATCCATATTGGATTTTAAATTTGGTCTGTGGTGTTTAGTTCGGGGTGCTTATTCACTATAAATCTATCCATATTGGATTTTAAATATTATTAACAGTTGAGGAATTACCGCCCACATTTTGCTATAAATCTATCCATATTGGATTTTAAATAGTTTTTTGTCGATGTCGAACGGATATAATCGCAAGCTATAAATCTATCCATATTGGATTTTAAATGTCGGTTTATTTGGTAATTATCCAATTCGAACAAGTCTATAAATCTATCCATATTGGATTTTAAATTGAAAAATTTTGTTAAGTAAAATAAATTCTTCGGCTATAAATCTATCCATATTGGATTTTAAATATTAATAATTAGTTATAATAATAAACTTTGCTAATAACTATAAATCTATCCATATTGGATTTTAAATCGAAAATCTTTTCAGGAATAGTAATTACAAAATCACTATAAATCTATCCATATTGGATTTTAAATTTTTAACACCCCAAAAAACAATATTTTAGATTAATCTATAAATCTATCCATATTGGATTTTAAATGTTGGTGCAGTAACGAGCGGAAGATCACTTACAGGCTATAAATCTATCCATATTGGATTTTAAATCTAATATATGCAACTCCTACCGGTTTTTGGTTTGCCTATAAATCTATCCATATTGGATTTTAAATGCGGTTGAATAATGCACCATGTGTTTATGAAAGCCCTATAAATCTATCCATATTGGATTTTAAATCATCATTATTAACGAAAATCGAGCCAAATAACTTACTATAAATCTATCCATATTGGATTTTAAATAGGCTTGTTAAAATAAAAGCCTTGTATTTCATTTCTCTATAAATCTATCCATATTGGATTTTAAATCTATCAGCTTGCCTGAAAAAATAAAGAGGGGCAAAACCTATAAATCTATCCATATTGGATTTTAAATGTCACTATCTGCTACAGTCGAAAAATAAGCTCTGCCTATAAATCTATCCATATTGGATTTTAAATATGCTTGAAATTAAATACTATCAAAGTTTGAGAAAGCTATAAATCTATCCATATTGGATTTTAAATAATGAATACAGGCAAAAGCACAGATGTTGTGCTACTCTATAAATCTATCCATATTGGATTTTAAATGGATATACCGCATAACTCAACGCCCTACCTACTACCTCTATAAATCTATCCATATTGGATTTTAAATTTGGAAAAACAAAACCAACAGCAGATAGCCAATATACTATAAATCTATCCATATTGGATTTTAAATGTAAAGGATACTTCTACTGCTGGCTTTATTGAGTTTGCTATAAATCTATCCATATTGGATTTTAAATCTGTTATAATATCGGATGCAATTCCACTGCCCTGCCGCTATAAATCTATCCATATTGGATTTTAAATCTGTAATTTTTGCGGACGGAATACCAAAGCTGTACACTATAAATCTATCCATATTGGATTTTAAATATTTCATTCGTTGAAGAGCAGATAAAATCAGCGTTCCTATAAATCTATCCATATTGGATTTTAAATCTCTCAATTCGTGACTTTGTGATAGCTAAAATGTCAGCTATAAATCTATCCATATTGGATTTTAAATTGGAATCAATGATGAACCATTTATCGTTGCCTTGTCTATAAATCTATCCATATTGGATTTTAAATCATTTCGTCACGCACGAGATAATAGCCTTGTGGAACTATAAATCTATCCATATTGGATTTTAAATGAAACGGTTAAATTTACACTACCGTCAGCGTACTGCTATAAATCTATCCATATTGGATTTTAAATCTGTAATTTTTGCGGACGGAATACCAAAGCTGTACACTATAAATCTATCCATATTGGATTTTAAATTTCATAACCATATTCCAGACGCAGTAAAAGACAACTTCTATAAATCTATCCATATTGGATTTTAAATCTCTACCAATGTCAACAATATTTGATAAGTCCTCCGCTATAAATCTATCCATATTGGATTTTAAATAGCGAAAAATTATTTCCGAGTTCGTCAAAAACAAAGCTATAAATCTATCCATATTGGATTTTAAATTTTCTAAAATTATCAAAAAAAGTGATTGCAAGTTCGCTATAAATCTATCCATATTGGATTTTAAATTTTGTTTTATCTCTCTTTGTTGCTTTGTTAGCCTGCTATAAATCTATCCATATTGGATTTTAAATATTGAGCGTATACATTCTAAATCTATAGATAAGCGTACTATAAATCTATCCATATTGGATTTTAAATGCTTTACCCGGTAATGATGTTCCTCGTTTGAAAGGTCTATAAATCTATCCATATTGGATTTTAAATATACAAACAGATAAGTGAAACTCATAACTACCGCACCTATAAATCTATCCATATTGGATTTTAAATAGTTTGAGAAGGTATATCTTTTACATAATTCCAAACTATAAATCTATCCATATTGGATTTTAAATTCTTGATGTGACTAATAAGATAATGGATGACTTATCACTATAAATCTATCCATATTGGATTTTAAATCAAATAGCTGATTTAAGAGAAGAATTGTACAAAGCCTATAAATCTATCCATATTGGATTTTAAATAAACGATAGATTGGCTTGCTGGTCGAGGTCGATTAGCCTATAAATCTATCCATATTGGATTTTAAATGCAACTGATGATATTAAAGCAGCTTTCTATGATTCACTATAAATCTATCCATATTGGATTTTAAATAAATATAAGCTATTGCTTGCAGAGGACAAGGCATACTATAAATCTATCCATATTGGATTTTAAATGTGACATCATGATTAACAGTTTGAATTTGCTAAAACTATAAATCTATCCATATTGGATTTTAAATCTCTTGAAGCAGAGGTAACGCACATTACCTCAAACATCTATAAATCTATCCATATTGGATTTTAAATATTAAAACAGGCGCAAGCATTACGATTCGCAATTGTGCTATAAATCTATCCATATTGGATTTTAAATGCCTTAACTGATGAGGATTTCATACGCTCTACAAGCTATAAATCTATCCATATTGGATTTTAAATTAGGAAAATATAGCCCCTGTGAAGCGGTGCATCACCTATAAATCTATCCATATTGGATTTTAAATATAAAAAAAATTCAATCAAGGAGGCAACAAAATGACTATAAATCTATCCATATTGGATTTTAAATAAAACACTTGATGATATCGAGAATTATATAAACCGTCTATAAATCTATCCATATTGGATTTTAAATTTGTAGTTGACAATGCTCAACGATTTTTCTCTTTTCTATAAATCTATCCATATTGGATTTTAAATTAGCTCTGATATGCTCAAGGCTGTTTGTATCTGTACTATAAATCTATCCATATTGGATTTTAAATAAAACGCAAATTTAAAAATCGGAGTGTATTGGTACACTATAAATCTATCCATATTGGATTTTAAATAATGGAACATTAGAATATACAATCGTAAAAAGAAATGCTATAAATCTATCCATATTGGATTTTAAATTTTAATCTCTTATACTACAGATAAACTACAGATTTTCTATAAATCTATCCATATTGGATTTTAAATTAAAAATGTCCCCTTATTAGTAAGATTTAACAATACTATAAATCTATCCATATTGGATTTTAAATAGAGTTCAACAAGATTTCTTTCGTTAATCTTTTCAATCTATAAATCTATCCATATTGGATTTTAAATTAACGAAAGTAAACCATATTATCGGAAGTATATTGACTATAAATCTATCCATATTGGATTTTAAATTATATTTTTATATTGTCAAGCATAGAAAGAGAAAACTATAAATCTATCCATATTGGATTTTAAATCTGACAAATATTTGCATTGTGTCATTACTTCGCAACTATAAATCTATCCATATTGGATTTTAAATATGCGGTATATCATCCGACTTGTTACGCTCAGCAGCTATAAATCTATCCATATTGGATTTTAAATAAAGCGTCTTTATAGTAATAGTATTACTATTCACTCTATAAATCTATCCATATTGGATTTTAAATTAGTTCACATATTAACTATTGCATTTAGTTGATATGCTATAAATCTATCCATATTGGATTTTAAATCGGCACTCCTTACGAGCAACTATCAGTCAATGATTGCTATAAATCTATCCATATTGGATTTTAAATGAAAATTACGGCGCAACTGTCGGATATGCTTGTAGCCTATAAATCTATCCATATTGGATTTTAAATAATTTTTTAAGTCAGTGAACAGATTATCAACAAGTCTATAAATCTATCCATATTGGATTTTAAATTTTGGTTACAAAATTGTAACTTGATTTTTTTAAAACTATAAATCTATCCATATTGGATTTTAAATATTTTGTTGTCGCAACTATTCAGATTTATAAAATAATCTATAAATCTATCCATATTGGATTTTAAATTTACTTCTCTTGCCGATTATGACATTATAATCGGCTCTATAAATCTATCCATATTGGATTTTAAATTATTTTAGCCTTTCTTATTAAAAAGTGTTTCACGTCTATAAATCTATCCATATTGGATTTTAAATACATTGCAAACATTGATTGATATTCAGCAATATTTCTATAAATCTATCCATATTGGATTTTAAATGACGTTGAAGAAAATCCGTCATGGAAACTGACAAAACTATAAATCTATCCATATTGGATTTTAAATATGAATGCTCTAATAGACTTAAGATTATTCCCGTTTCTATAAATCTATCCATATTGGATTTTAAATAAAGACCCCTTTGCGTGGCTTACATATCAGCAGGGAGCTATAAATCTATCCATATTGGATTTTAAATCTTATAGATGTAATGAAACAGCTTAGGGAAAAGTTTCTATAAATCTATCCATATTGGATTTTAAATTGAACAAACAAAGCTCCATTGGTGGAAGTTTCACGCCTATAAATCTATCCATATTGGATTTTAAATCTCACATTCAGAATAAAATTATAAGAATTTTCGTCAGCTATAAATCTATCCATATTGGATTTTAAATTTAAAAAACGAAAAAACATTAAAAATCATTGAGTCTATAAATCTATCCATATTGGATTTTAAATACACATTTAACGCAAAAGTTTGACAAAACGGCTCTACTATAAATCTATCCATATTGGATTTTAAATTTTAATTTTGTTTTATCGTTGTAAAGTTTTAATATCTATAAATCTATCCATATTGGATTTTAAATTAATTTTCTGGAACATTTGTTTGTGGCGATTTAATTCTATAAATCTATCCATATTGGATTTTAAATGAAGTATAAATATAATTAGATTCAGAAGATTTATCACTATAAATCTATCCATATTGGATTTTAAATCAATACAAACGCAAACCATATAATTTAAAATAATCTCTATAAATCTATCCATATTGGATTTTAAATTAAATAGTTCCGTCATCACAGACCATAGAACCTATACTATAAATCTATCCATATTGGATTTTAAATAAAGATGATGTAGTAGGACTTGCAGTTGAAACATTTACTATAAATCTATCCATATTGGATTTTAAATGGGCGAATGGTGGCAAATTGAGGCAAACTAGAAATACTATAAATCTATCCATATTGGATTTTAAATATTCGCCCGAGGGCGGTAGAAAGGGGAGGAGCACAACTATAAATCTATCCATATTGGATTTTAAATGCAGAATAACATTTTTTATAGCTTTCTTTAATTGCCTATAAATCTATCCATATTGGATTTTAAATTGTTATGAAAATCAGTTTGCGGTAGGTAAGGCAGGTACTATAAATCTATCCATATTGGATTTTAAATCAACAGAGAAAAAATCAAAAGAACGATTTTTCAAACTATAAATCTATCCATATTGGATTTTAAATAATAAATGAATAAAGGGGATGTAAAAAATGAATTTCTATAAATCTATCCATATTGGATTTTAAATCTAGATATAGTGTTTGATGTTGTGCGAGCACAATACTATAAATCTATCCATATTGGATTTTAAATTCATAAATCAAAAATCTTATGTCATATCCTTGTTTCTATAAATCTATCCATATTGGATTTTAAATAAATTTCTTGTAAATGTAGTTCACAGACTTAAAAATCTATAAATCTATCCATATTGGATTTTAAATAAAAACCGGTAAAGTATACTGCATACCTACGGCAAGCCTATAAATCTATCCATATTGGATTTTAAATACAGGAATAGCAAGCATAATGTAGCCCATTACATCCTATAAATCTATCCATATTGGATTTTAAATAAAGGCACTACTCTTTGTTTTGAACCTTTGCCATCTATAAATCTATCCATATTGGATTTTAAACAAAAGAAAGGATATTTTTTATGAAAACATTAGACAACTATAAATCTATCCATATTGGATTTTAAACTGTTCAAGAGTAACCGCACGCTTGAGCTTGAGATAACTATAAATCTATCCATATTGGATTTTAAAGCAAACAAAAGTCCGCAAAAGACTAAAAAGCGGACATCTATAAATCTATCCATATGGATTAATGAATTGAGGTACAACAGAATAATCAAGTATTAACTAAAGTCAATCTCGAAAGAGGTTGGCTTTTTTATTTTTATCAAAATAACGATAACAGACAACAATTGAAATTTGAATTTAAGAAAAGTTGGGATAAGTATGGAAAAGTGCTTTTATGTACCTAAGAAACTGATGGACAAAGAATACTCGGAGTATCCGGTAGAGTCAAAAATATTATTTTCAATAATTTTGTCAACAGCTCAGAACACTAAAGCAATAATGAGCTGTGCAAAGTTAATTGCAAATCTTGGTGATGATGAAATACACTCTCTCAAAAGCGAAATGAAAAAGATTGAATCAGAAAGTGAGAGTGCGTGATATGTTTGACTTTTTCTATGGTGATAGCGAACAGTATATGTTCTATCGTGTTCCGCAGATATTATTCACTGATGACAGATTCAAAACTCTGTCTTGTGAAGCAAAATTGTTGTATGTTTTTTTACTTGACAGAACATCGTTGTCTAAAAAGAACGGTTGGATAGATAAAAGCGGTATAACATTTGTTTACTACAAGCAAGAGCTTGTGCAGAAGCAACTCAATATTGGCAGAGATAAAGCTATGCGTATATTTAGTGAGCTTGAAAAAATTGGTCTTATAATTCGCAAAAAGCAAGGATTAGGTAAGCCTACTAAAATTTTTGTTATGAATTTCGCAAAGCCAATAGATAAATCGGATGATGAAGATGAAGTTATCTGCAAGATTAATGCTCTTACTAAAAGCACAAAAACTCAGCAAAAATCTGATAAGTCGGCTCAAAAAGATGAACCAACATCCCAGAGGTCGGAAAAATCGACCTCTGAAAAATCGAAATCGACCTCTTGAAGTTGATAAAAACGATGTCAGGACATCGGAAATCTCGACCTATATCCATACTGAGTTAAACCATACTAATCCATCTATCAATCAAGCTGATACAGCAACAGAATCGACTTCTGAAAAACTTGATAGAAGGATAGAAGAATATGAGGAATATGTCCAAAAGGCTGAAATACAAATTTCATACTATGCGTTGTTGTCGCAAGGTTACAATCAACATTACCTTAACTTAATTGTTAATCTACTTGCGGATACATATGTACATCGTGCAGATAACTGTGCTTTAAACATTAACGGTTTGCAAATCAACATTGCAGATGTGGCAAGACAATATGAAAGGATTGATGATGGGCACATCGAATACATTATGAGTAAGCTCAATGAAACATCTAAAACACAGCAAATTAGAAATATACGCAATTACTTGCGAAGTTGTTTATATAATGCTGTCAACACAATGGAGCTTGATGTTGATATGCAAGTCAATTATGACTTTGAAAATTGAATATTAACTTATGCCCCATTGGGGCACAAGTTTGGAGGAAAAGAAAAATGATTATTTTAAATCAAGATTTAGAACTTGTTAATTTTGACAAACTGGCTAAAATCTCTATGTTTTCCGGCGAGATTGAGGATACAACGGTTTATGCAATTGTTGCTTTTGAGTCTATTTCAGATGATGACAATGAAGATGTTATGAATCCTGATGCGTTAATGCTTGGTATTTACAACAATGAGTCTGAATGCTCAGAAGTATTCTTATCACTTTGTGAAGCAGTTGAGAATGGTAAAAACATCTATCGTATGCCCGAACCTGTGAATGAGGAAGTGATTTAGTGAACGATGTCAAAAAAAGTAATTGATTTTACAACTCAGGCATCACAAGTAACATCTGAACTACTAAAGTCAATTATGAAGGATTTTTTGTCAGGTAAGGCTAAAAAATCAGGCAGGAAAATGTACGGTGAACTTGCCAAAGTTGGGAAACTGGAGAACATCGAAGTTACAGAAAACAACATCAAAGATTTTTTAAAGACGGCTCAAAAGTATGATATTGACTATGCACTCAAAAAAGATGTGTCAACATCCCCTGCTACATATCACATATTCTTTGAGAGTGCAAAATCCGAAAATTTTCAGAGAGCTTTTAAAGAGTATGTCTTTGGTGTCAACAAGAAACTTGAGAAAAAATCAGTAAGCGATGTTGTAAATCGAGAACAGATAAAGCAGAATGCAAAAACTATCGCTAAACAACAATCAGACTTGTCAAAAGAAAAATCTCTTAACAAGTCTGATATGGGTAGGTGATGGTGTGAATATTGATAGTGGCAAGATACGAAAAATTATTATTTTTGCTTTGCCGTTAATTATGTTCTTTTGGATTGGAAATAAAATCAGTTTTGCTTACCGTACAGTTACAGTTGTTGGTGATATATCTGTTAAAGCTTACCCGTTTATTGATAACCTTGGTAATGCAGTAACTAACCCTCTGCCCTCTTTGCATCCATATGATGTGCTGATTGGTGCGATAGTAGCAGGTATTGCTAAATTAGTTATTGAGTACAAGAAAAAACATAAGAAAAAATTTGCAGAAGACAAGGAATACGGTTCTGCTCGTTGGGGAAACGAAAAGGATATTGCTCCTTATTATGATAAGCAAAATCAAAGTGATAATATCATTCTGACACAATCTGAAAGATTGACAATGAATAAAGCAAAATCACCAAAGTATGAGCGTAACAAAAATGTAATAGTTTATGGTGGTTCAGGCTCAGGTAAAACTCGCTTTTATGTAAAACCTAACCTGATGCAGATGCATTCAAGTTATGTTGTAACAGATCCAAAAGGCACAATAATTAATGATTGCGGCAAATTGCTTCAGCGTGGCAAACCAATTTATCAAAAAGGCGATATTATCGGTTATCAACCGTATGAAATTAAAATTTTCAATACAATTGATTTTAAAAAATCAATGCACTATAACCCGTTTGCATACATTCGTCCCGAAACTCGTGAGCAAGATATATTGCGTACTGTTGAAGTGCTGATAGCAAATACAACCGGCGAGCAAAAAGGCGGAGATGAGTTTTGGGTTAAAGCAGAGAAATTGCTTTATACATCATACATGTCACGAGATGAAATAAGCGTAATGGACAACTCCCAATGCGTATTGCAAATCAGAGGTTTGCATCCATTTTTGTCTTACAAGTATGACATAACAAAGCACAAAAATTATAAATATCTGTTTGATTATGATGATAAAAATTATTTTGATGTAAAAAAGTATGTTAAGCGTAAGCATAACCATACCGCTGAACTTAGAAAAAGCACAAAATATACAGAATTTCAAACAGTAGATGAAAGGAAATGATTAGTATGAATTTAAACAAACCGAAAAAATTATCAAGCAGAAACAGAAATGCAAAAAAAGTTATTCTCGCAGTTACAGCCGTATCGGTTGTGATTGCTATGAGCTGTGTAACAGCGTTTGCTGCAGTAAGCACTACAGATTTTATCAACAAAACATCAACTGTACTTACCGCTGTTATTTCGCTCATTGGAGCAGGACTCGGAGTTTGGGGTGTTGTAAATCTTATTGAAGGTTACGGAAATGATAACCCGGGTGCAAATGCTCATGTACGGTAAAGAAGCAAGCAACCGAAAACAATAGATAGACCGCCAGCACTACACTATTCCGAACCAAAGACCAAAAGATAAGCATTTTGAGAAAATCTAAACTTTTGGATTTTCCTACAATGCCGACTACGGCGGAATCCCTCCCACTCCTTACATATTTCTTTCTGTATACATTGAATTTGTATTTAGTAAAATGCAGACAACACCACGGATCGGCTTTTGGTTGGACAATTCCAACCAAACACCACAGCAAACAGCAGAAACTATTCTGAACGCCAAGAAGCCGGTATGATTGTTAACATATAAGAGGAAGAAAAATTTCTTTTAGGTACTTGCTTTCCTAAAGCTGATGTGATATAATAGTTTCATTCCAGAAAAGGAGTAAAAAAATATGCGGCAAGGTATTCTTAAATAAAACTATAATCAA
>UMDY01043433.1_pt1 | contig 21076 bp, 20 predicted proteins | sample 1964591 | NCBI WGS metagenome assembly UMDY01 (sample SAMEA4836004, study PRJEB28245) | human gut metagenome | biome: gut microbiome; material: fecal sample | place: Denmark | collected 2008
TGAAATCCCGTTGTCTCTTCGATCTTATCTTCCAGATTTTCCAGAAGATCATCCTTGAACGGAATGATCTTTCCACATGTTCTGCATATCAGGTGATGATGATGATGTCTTTCTTCTCCATCGAAGAATTCTCCGATCTCATAACGTGCACATCCATCATCAAGATTGATACGATCCACCAATTGCATTTCCAGTAACAGCTGCACTGTCCGGTAAATTGTTGCCAGCCCAATTTCCGGATAATCTTCTCTTACTAATTCATAAATATCTTCTGCAGTCAGATGCTTATCACGATGATCTGCAAGGACCTCCAGTACCAGTATACGCTGGTTGGTAACTTTCAACCCCTTTTCTCTCAGCATTTCTTTAAACTTCTCTTTACTGATAGACATTCCAAACTACCTTTCAATCTCTACATCTTCAAGTAGTTCTTCAAATACTTTCAGAACAGCAGAAAGCTCTACATCATCTTCTACGACCTCGTATACACTCTCTGACTGGTTCTCTCCTGATGTGTCTTTCAAAATCAGACATTCTGCATCATCATCTTCCGAATCTGTCACCAGAATATAAGACACCCCACCAACTTTTGTCTGTTCAAGTACATAAAAATCTACTTCTTCATTCATCTCTTCGGACATGAATTTAATCTTTTCCATCTATAATCCACCTCTTAATCCAGGGGCGTATGCGCAAGTGAATCCAGATATCCCTGCAATATAAAAACAGCCGCAATCTTATCAATATACTTCTTGCGGTCTTCACGCCTCACCTTATTCTCTATCAAAGTCCGCTCAGCTTCTACCGTGGTCAGACGCTCGTCCCACATAACGACCTCAAGGCCGGTCCGTCTTTTTAACATCTCACCAAATGCCATTGATTTTTCCGCACGATCTCCAATATCATTATTCATATGCTTCGGAAGTCCGAGAACAATCTTCGTAACCTGATACTCCTCAATCAGTGCTTCGATACGCGCACAGGTCTTTCTGAGCTTGTTCTCGTCCTTTCTGCATATTGTCTCTACTCCCTGAGCAGTAATTCCCAACGGATCACTGACCGCAACGCCTACCGTCTTAGATCCATAGTCCAGTCCCATGATTCTCATAGTCATTATTCCCACTCATTATGCTCGATATACGTCTTGAGCATCTCTTCTACCAGTTCATCTCTTTCCATCTTCATGATCAGACTTCTGGCTCCGTTATGGCTTGTGATGTAGGTTGGATCTCCGGACATAATATAACCTACGATCTGGTTTACCGGGTTATATCCCTTTTCACTTAATGCCTTATATACAATCTCCAGAATGTCCTTTGCGCTGATCTGTGGTCCACTTTCTACCTGGAAAAACTGGGTATTTGTCATATTTTTCATATAATCACGTCCTCCAAAAATATTTCAATTTTATTCTACATGATTAAATCTCAAATTTCAATGCAATATTTGTAATTGGTTTTCAATTTCTACATTTACAAGCTGATTAATAAGATTATTCGGATTTTTTACACCAATTTTCACATATTCCTTTGTGTGCCCGATCTGAAGTTCCTCTCCATCACGCACGATTTTCTCCTCGATCAGGACCTCCTGTGTGGTTCCAAGCAGTCTTTCTTCATAAACCGCCTGCTTCTTACGGTTCAGTTCCAGAAGTTCGGCGCTTCTTGCGGCCTTGATCTGATCCGGCACCTGGTCTTTCATAGCCGCTGCCTTTGTTCCTTCTCTTCTGGAATATTTAAAAATATGTGTTTCATAAAAATCTACTTTATCTACAAATGCCTTCGACTCTGCAAACTCTTCTTCCGTCTCTCCCGGAAAACCGACGATCACGTCCGTTGTAAGTGCCGGGTTGTCGAAATATTTGCGGAGCAGCTGACATTTCTCATAATACTCTTCTGCTGTGTATCTGCGGTTCATGCGCTTCAATGTTGCGTTGCATCCGCTCTGCAATGACAGATGGAAATGCGGACACATCTTCGGAAGTTTTGCGATCGTCTGTGCAAATTCTTCCGTAATAATTCTCGGCTCCAGTGATCCAAGACGGATTCTTTCGATTCCTTCCACTTCATGGATCGCCAGAATCAGTGACAACAGGTTGTCGTCACAGTCGATTCCGTACGAACTCAGATGGATTCCGGTCAGTACCACTTCTTTATATCCATTGGCCGACAATGTCTTCACTTCATCCAGCACACTGTCACGGCTTCTGCTTCTTACCCTTCCTCTTGCGAACGGAATGATGCAGTAAGAGCAGAACTGGTTGCATCCGTCCTGCACCTTGATATAAGCTCTTGTGTGTTCCGCCGCCGTACTTAAATGCAGATCTTCATACACTTTTTCATGATTGATATCCAGAATCTCCTGATAGGTCTCTGTTTCCTTTTCCTGTTCGTCTGATGTTTCCCGCTGACTATCCTGATTCTTTTCTTTTTCATAATTTTCCAGGATTTCAACAATATTCTGCTTCTTATTATTACCAACGACAATATCAATACCTTCCGGGATATCATCTTTCTTAGCCTGTACATAGCAGCCGCAGGCAACAACAATAGAATCCGGGTTCATCTTTCTTGCTTTATGAAGCATCTGTCTGGACTTCCGGTCCGCCATATTCGTTACGGTACAGGTATTAATGATATAGACATCCGCACCTTCCTGGAACGGCACGATCTCATATCCATGCTTTTCCAGCAGTTCCTGCATGGCTTCCGTCTCATATGCATTTACTTTGCATCCGAGATTATGCAATGCTACTTTCTTCATATATCTGTTCCTTTCTTTTTAAAACGTTATTTTAACACATTGTTGTAACATCTAACGAAAATCTTCTGAATTCTTTGGCAATTTGTTCCTTGACTTTTCTTCGTCTGACTCTTAATATATCTATAGAACAAGAAATGAATCAAGGAGGGTATTCCAATGAAAACAGTAAAGATTTCTTTAAATTCAATCGACAAAGTAAAATCATTCGTAAACGACATCACAAAATTTGATTATGACTTTGATCTTGTATCTGGAAGATATGTCATTGATGCAAAATCAATCATGGGAATCTTCAGCTTAGATCTTTCTAAACCGATCGATCTGAACATCCACGCTGATGACAACGTAGAAGAGATCATGGAAATGTTAAAACCATATCTTTGTGACTAATCAGTAATAAAAGTAAATGATTTACTTAGAAAAAGGGCTGACCTGTTTAAGGGTTCAGCCCTCTTTTTTACTCCATTTATTTTACTTCAATGATCTCAACGGTCTCAATCGCCTGTTTCATCAGCTCATCGATCTTCTCATTCAGATTCTCTTCCGAACGGCGGATCACATCAATATTCGGCTTGGTTACCGGATGTTTTGCCACGAAGATCGTACAGCAGTCTTCGAACGGCTGGATCGAGGTCTCATAAGTATCGATTTTTTCTGATACATCCACGATCTCCTGCTTGTCGAATCCGATCAGTGGACGGTATACAGGCATCGTACATACATCATTTGTTGCTGCAAGACTCTGCATGGTCTGGCTTGCCACCTGTCCGATACTTTCCCCTGTGATCATGCCTAAGCAGCCATCCTCTTTTGCAAAATGTTCTGCGATACGCATCATGTATCTTCTCATAATGATCGTCAGCTCATCATGCGGGCATTGATCGTAGATATAAAGCTGGATATCCGTAAAGTTGATGACATGCAGCTTGATCGGTCCGGAATATTTTGCCACTTTCTTTGCAAGATCCACAACTTTTTGTTTTGCACGTTCGCTTGTATACGGCGGCGCATGGAAGTAAGTAGCCTCAAGGCTTACTCCACGTTTGGATACCATGTATCCTGCAACCGGGCTGTCGATACCGCCGGATAACAGAAGCATCGCCGAACCATTGGTTCCGACCGGCATTCCGCCTGCTCCCGGGATGATCTGTGAATATACGTAGATCTCATTCCTGACTTCTACGTTCACCATAACATCCGGATGATGTACATCTACTTTGATTCCGCTTTCCGGGAATGCGTACAGGATCGCTTCTCCAAGGTCACGGCTGATCTCCATAGAGTTCAGCGGATAAGACTTTTTGGCACGTCTGGACTCTACTTTAAATGTAAAGTTCTTATCTGGATACATCTCATCCATATATGCGACAACATCTTTTTTCAGTTCCTCGAATCCTTTGTCCTCCATACGGACAACCGGACAGATTCCGACCAGACCGAATACTTTCTTCAGATGTTCCACAGTCTCATCGTAATCATAATCTCCTTCACAGTCTACATAGATTCTTGCCTGTGATTTGTGTACATCGAACTGTCCGTCTACATCTTTTAATGCATAACGCACCTGGCGCACCAGTGCGTCTTCGAACAGATGACGGTTCTTTCCCTTAATTCCAATCTCTCCATATTTTAATAAAAATGTATGAAATCTCATCTTCTGATTCCTTTCCTGATCTCTTTCTCTTTTATCTGTAACTTTCTAATGTCTGGTATATCTTCTAAGCATCGGTACTATATTATATAGTGCATCGAGCGTATAGTCAATCTCTTCCAGTGTAGTAAATTCTGACATACTAAACCGAAGCGTCGCATCCAGAAACTCCTGTTTTGCCCCGATTCCTTTTAACACACCGCTGATCTGCGGATGGTTGGACGCACATGCCGATCCGGATGATACATAGATTCCTTTATCTTCCAGCGCATGTAATAGCACTTCACTTCTGATCCCTGCGATTCCTACACTGATAATATGCGGTGCCGACGTCTCATCGTATAAACCATGGATCGTTGTATTCTCGATCTTTTCCACGCCTTCGATGAAATGCTGTTTTAACGCCCGCATCTTCTCCACTTTTTCATCGAGGTTATCGTAAATCGTCTTTGCCGCCAGGGAAAGTCCTGCGATTCCCGGTACATTTTCCGTTCCGGAACGCATGTCATGCTGCTGACCGCCGCCGTAGACGATCGGACGGATCTTTACATTTTCGCCAATGTATAATGCACCCACGCCCTTCGGTCCGTGGATCTTATGTCCGCTGATGGAACACATATCTACCTTCAGTTTCTTCGGGTAGATCTTATATTTTCCAAATCCCTGTACCGCATCGACATGGAATAAAATGTCTTTATTATATGCCTTTACGATACTTGCCGCTTCCTGAATCGGCTGTACGGAACCCACTTCGTTGTTCACATACATGATCGATACCAGGATCGTATCTTCACACAGCGCTTCTTTCAACGCATCCAGACGGATTCTTCCGTACTGGTCTACCGGAAGATAGGTCACACGGAATCCTTCTTCTTCCTCAAGAAAACGCATGGTGTTGATGATTGCCGGGTGCTCGATGGATGATGTGATCAGGTGGTTGCCTGCACGCTTATTCGCTCTTGCCGCGCCGATCAGTGCCATATTGTCACTCTCCGTACCGCCGGAAGTAAAATACACTTCCTTTTCCTGTACCTTCCAGAGTCTGGCAAATGTTTCTTTTGCTTCTTTTATATATTTTTCTGCTTCCACACCTTTGTTATGCATAGAAGACGGATTGCCATAGTCTTCACACATGACCTTCTGCACCAGTTCCCCGACGCTTCGGTATGCCATGGTAGTCGCCGAATTATCCAGATATACTTCCTTCATTTCTTCACTTCCTGTACTCTTCATTCTTAGTATTAGATTATGTTTCTACCCTTCCAGATGGAACATCAGAACCGAAAGCATCGTAAGTCCTGCAGTCTCTGTCCGAAGGATTCTCTTGCCAAGTGACACCGGATTTGCCCCGGTTTTCATAGCAAGTGCTACTTCTTCTTCCTCAAAGCCGCCTTCCGGTCCGATAAAGATGCCGACCGACTGCCCCGGTCTGATCCCTGCGATGATCTGCTTCGTCTCTTCCATCCCTTTTGCCAGTTCGTATGGGATCAGGACAACGTCCAGTTCTTCTGCCTGCTTTAATGCCTGCGCATAAGTGCATACTTCTCCCACCTCAGGAATAATACCTCGTCCTGCCTGCTTCGCCGCACTGACCGCAATCTGCTGCCAGCGTTCGACCTTCTTCTTCGCCTTCTTCGCATCCAGCTTGACCACGGCTCGCTTTGTCGCCACCGGGATCACCTGATATGCGCCGAGTTCTACCGACTTCTGCACGATCAGTTCCATCTTGTCCTGCTTTGGAAGTCCTTGGAACAGATATATCTTTGATGCAAGCTCGCTCTCGTCCTGCTTTTTCTCCAGTATCTTAAGCACTGCCATATCTGCTTCATAGGATTCCACTGCACACAGGTACTGACTGCCTTCTCCGTCATTTACCGTAAGTTCTTCACCGGTCTTCATGCGGAGTACATTCTTCATATGATTGACGTCGCCGCCCTCTACGTAGATCTTTTCTTCCTTCACCTGCTTCGGTGACACAAAAAAATGTTGCATATCGAATCCTCTAATTCTTTCTTGCCGTTACAGATACCCATTCGCCCTGGTGGTTCACTTCCAGAACTTCGAGGCCTGCTTTCTTCACAGCTTCTACGACCACTTCTTCTTTATCTTCGATGATTCCGCTTGTGATATAGATACCGCCCTTTTTCAACTGGTGGATGATCACAGGTGTCAGCGGTACCAGTACATCTGCCAGGATATTTGCTGCTACGATATCGTATTTCTCATAACCGACCTTATCCTGTACTTCTTTATCATCAATGATATTACCGATCATGACTTCATACTGGTCTCTGCTGATTCCGTTGTTGTCCATATTCTCATAGGTTGCATCGATCGCACACGGATCCAGGTCTGTTCCTACCGAATGCTTTGCGCCGAACTTTAACGCCAACATTCCAAGGATTCCGCTTCCACATCCAACGTCTAAGATCTCTGTATCTTCTGTCACATATTTCTTAAGCTGGCGGATGCAGAGCTGTGTGGTCTCATGCATACCGGTTCCGAATGCTGTGCCCGGATCGATATGGATCACCATCTTGTCGCTGTCTTTGGCCTCTACATTCTCCCATGAAGGAATGACAAGAATGTCATCAATATAGAACTGATGGAAATACTGCTTCCAGTTATTTACCCAGTCTACATCTTCTGTCTGGGACTCCTCTATCGTACAGTCTCCCACATTCAGATAACTTCTCATCTCTTCTAATTCCTGTCTGACCTTCAGTAACATCTCATGCTTGTCTACTTCTTCATCCAGATAGAATGTCAGGTATGCACATCCGTCATCTTCCGGCATATCCGGCAGGATGTCTACGAACATCTGCTCTTTGTCAGACTGTGTAAGCGGGATCTTATCTTCGATCTGCACTCCTTCGATTCCAAGATCAGCAAGCATGCTGCTGACGATATCTTCTGCCTCTGTTGTTGTCTTCAGACGAAACTGATTCCATTTCATATATATTTCTCCTTTATCTCATCTTGTTTAAGACCTCCCCGGGTCTTATATCATCTTCGTTTACATTCATTGCTTATTTTAACACCTGTTGTCTTTAAAGTAAATGTACTTCTTTCGCTAAAACAATGTTAAGAAAATAACGATTCTTGTTCATACCGTGTTAAGATCCATCCGTTTCTCTTTATCTTCTTACCAAAAGTCCATACAATGTACCCGGAAGCAAAATTCCACATCATATATAACATCAATATATAAAAACATTGACAAGGAGGACTTTGACTTATGAATATTGGCATTTTAATTCTTATGATCGTCGGTGGGGGTGTCGGAATTCTATCATCACTATATATTGCGCTCAGCTTTCCGACCATGATTATCTGGAAAATTTATCGCAAAATCCGTCATGGATATAAACTTACATACTAATCATCTATTTTATGGCAGTGTTCAGATCCTGTTCTACTTCATTTAGTTCTGACAGGATCTCCTCCTGCTGTTTGTCAAATAACAGTTTCTTATTATACTGATAATACTTATCACAGTCATTTTCCTTTAAGAACTGAATACTATAATAGTTCGTGTTAAGTTCTGTAACAAAAGAAACCATCTCCTGACTGTCCCCAAATGCATCTTCCATAAATTCAAATGCATGTTCCAATGCGGAAAGCGTACGTTCTGTCAGTTCTTCTCTCTCTGCCACTTCATTTCCAAACACCTCTTTTATACGTTCAAATGCTACCTCTCCTTCCAGATGTTCTTCTTTTGCAAGCTGTTCGTAAGATTCCAGTTTATCCAGCACCTGTTTTCTTACATGCTCGTCCTGCTTTGTCATCTGTTCTTCTTTCCGTAATTTTTCATATTGCTCTCTGGCTTCACAGACGACAAGATCCATTTGCAGATTGGATTTATATAACTTCAGATATTCATATATCATTGTAACCAGTCTGTCTTTTAGGAAATATTCTTTGAAGCAGCTTCCCAGACGGCCGATCAACATATTTACAACACTGAACCTCTCATCAAATGCTGCATATCGAAGTCTCTCCAGCGTATCCCTGGTATAGACACCTTCAATAATCTTCTCAAGACCATAATCTTTTTTATACTTATGATACAGTTCCAGATAATTGGCAAAATCTTTTGCGATCTTCCAGTGCTGGATATACTGATGTACAACCTCTCTGTCCGCTTTCTTTCCAAGCTTTTCATAAGTCTTCAGAAGCTGTGACAGATCTTCCCAGCCTCTGGCTGTTGCAAAGACCTTTCCATCTACCGTCGTCTCCATCCGGTAAAAATAGTCTCTCCTGATCTCAAGATATGCCAGAATCGCCGGATGAATATCTGCCTGGTATGCATATTCTTTCCATACATCATAATTCACATCTACATCGATCTTCTTGATTCGATCCAATGTTACCACATCAAAATCCCGTACCGACTTATTGTACTCCGGCGGATTACCTGCCGCTACAATGATCCATCCTGTCGGAATCTTCTGATTACCAAATGTCTTACACTGTAAAAACTGTAACATTGTCGGAGCCAGAGTCTCAGACACGCAGTTGATCTCATCAATGAACAGAATTCCTTCTCTAAGTCCTGTCTCTTCCATCTTGTCATATACCGAAGCGATGATCTCACTCATCGTATATTCTGTAACCGAGTACCCTTTCCCATCGTACGTCTTCTTTTCAATAAACGGAAGTCCGACCGCACTTTGTCTGGTATGATGTGTGATCGTATAAGATACCAGTGCGACTTTACACTCCTTTGCCACCTGTTCCATAACCTGTGTCTTACCGATTCCCGGAGGCCCCATCAGGAGAATTGGTCTTTGTCTTATTGATGGGATCATATAATCTCCATATTCATCTTTGGCAAGATATGCCTCTATCGAATCTTTGATTTCTTTTTTGGCTCTTTTTATATCCATTGTATTCCCTTCTTTTGCTATTATTTATTTCATCTGATCAGAAATCCAGATCTTCTTCCAGGATGATCTTTATTGCCCAGGGCGGAACATCTACATCTTCATAGTCTTCCTCCATGAACACAAATGCCGTCTCATATACAGGCCTTTTCGCCGGATAGATTCCCCGGCCATCCGTAAAATAGATCATTCCCCGTAAATATTCAAATGTATGCTGGCGGACCAGTTCATCCACATACGAGAATGCCGGCCTGAAATCCGTTCCGCCTTCGCCTTTTAATTCCAGTTTGTCCATGTATTCTTTCAGCTCTTCTTCGCACGTGATCTTCTGATCCGTCTGAACCTGATCATCACATTGAATGATATGAATGTTCACTTTTCGGAAAAAGCTGTCGTTTTCACTTAATACGCCGTAAGTCTCCTCCAGAAATTTTTTCACCAATTCTCCCGAACAGGACATCGATGTATCGATCACAATAACAAATTCTTCTACCTTCTGAACTTCTTTCCATTCCTGTGGCTCGATCAACGGCATATTCCCATACATAGTTAATCCATAACTGTAGAAAGTATAATCAAAAGAATCCGGATCCACCGTCATCTCTTCTTTTAACACCGAAAATTTTCTTAAAAATTCCCGGTAATCCATTCGCTCCCGATTTTCTACTTTCACCTGATCGATCAGATTTCCGGATGTCTGTGATGCTTCTTTGGAAAATGTCTCCATCTCTGTCTCCATACGCTCACTGATATCCTGCCAGCGGTTTTCAATCTGATTCTGTCTTTTTTTCTCCTCAGCTTTTGGCCAGTAACTGTGATCGTCTACCCGGAAATCCACCTCCAGTTGTTCAAGCTGCTTTTGTGTCAGCGCTTTTTTTCTCAGCACTTCATATATTCGTTCTGCCGTAAGCGTTTTCATTTCTTTTTTCAGTTCACGGTACATTTCTCTTCTTGGGAACGACCTGGCCTTCATAACACACCGATACTGTAATTCATCGATGATCGATTCCACAGCAATATCACATGACAGATGATAAAGCCGTTCCTCTCTTCCTTTTCTGCGGATCATATGGCGAAAAATCCCATGCAGCACCAGATGCAGGTAGATCCTGTTCACCATCACTCGGTCTTCCCTGAACAATCCCCCGAGATATTGTGGATCATAATACAGATACAGTCCGTCTGTTCCCATACCTTCCGCCCCCGTATCAAGTACAAACGGAAGACTGGATAATGCTACATCCAGGAACCGCATCTTCATATACAGTTCATTCCTTGCCATAACAAGAATCTTACGGCTTATATTTTCCAGGCGGTCCTTTTCTATGGTTTCTCTGTTGTTTTCTATCTTTTCTCTGTCCATTGCTTTTCTTCTCTACTTGTTTTATAAATACTCTATAGCTCAAATGTCTTTTTCTTCTTTGGAAACTGATCCTTTCTGATATCCATAAAAATACTCAGAATTTCTGTTTTGCTACCTTCTGCCGCGAAATCCATTCCCGCCTGTAAAGATTGTTCTGTCCATAATTTTCTTCTTTGCAGGAACCGGATTCCTTCCACCTCTTCCTGCTTCACCGTCCATTTTGCCACCGCAGTCATGTGCTTTTTTAAGTATTCTTCATAACCTTGTCTGTTCTTATCTGAAAGTTCTGCCGGGAACCGCAGGCGGTTCAGTGCCAGTTCCACTGCCGTCTCCTCTGTGTCTTCCGCAACCGTATGATAAAACATCTCATCATATTTTCGATAGTCCAGTTCACGGTCATAAAAACACTGACGATAATATCCGCCTGCCCCGTGATGATGCGTTTCCAGTATTCTTGCAGGGGTGTTCTCCACCGCCTCTTCATAATGCTCCGGAAAGAGTAGTTTTGCTTCCTGTCCTCCTTCAGGCGCATGTAGATATATCCTCATCTGGTACCTCATCTCTTCTACAATCGACTTCAGACTGCTCTTTTTTCCGTCCTGAAGATATATCTCTACTTCTTCCAGATGACAGCCTGTAAGTGCACCACCTCCCATATCCAGAAGTCTGTTGCCAAGTACTAATTTTCTCAGATTCCGGCACCTGTAAAATGCATATCTTCCAACTTCTTTAAGTTCCAACGGCATCCATATTTCCTCAACTGAAAGATTTCTGGAAAATGCATAATCTCCCAGTATCGTGACCGGCTCACCTTCTATCTCATCCGGCAGCACCACATAACTGTCATTTCCATAATATTCAGTGATCATCATACCCTTCTCTGTTTTTTTATAACGGATTTCTTTACTCAGCATATTATCTTTTTTCACATATTCTCTGGCCATGTTTTCATCCCGTTTCATTTATTCTTTCTTATATCTGTTCTTAATAATTCTACGTTCCTATACTACTATCATTCCTTATTCTTTGCAAGTTTGTGTCCTTTTCCGCACATCTTTTTCCTTAGGGCATCATATAACTGTATAAAAAGTTTTCCGGAGTTTCTATGTTCAGATTCCATATACCCAAAACTCATCTTTCTTTTTCCACCCTTTATTCCAGATATAAACCATTAATCCTCCTTTTCTTCTTTTCCTGCTGTTTTTTTGCCGGAGGATTGATTGCCCGAATTTTCCCCGCCAGTGAAACAACTTTGACTCCGGCCAGCCGCACTTTTGTATCTTCTTCTCATTCCTTTGTTCTCCCAACCACCGAAAACTGGGGGTTGAGTTTTCAGGAGGAAGGAAAAGCTCCCGTCGGAAATGCCTCATTCGATGAATTAAAAAAATATAATGCCTACTATGCCAGAAACACTGATCAGAAAGTGATTTATCTGACTTTTGACTGTGGTTACGAAAATGGCAATACCCCTTCTATCCTGGCGGCTCTGAAAAGGCATCATGTTCCTGCTACCTTTTTCGTCGTCGGCAATTTTCTGCAGGATAATCCAGATCTGATCAAACAAATGCAAAAAGAAGGTCACACCGTCGGCAATCATACGTATCATCATCCCGATATGTCACAGATTGCGACACAGGAAACCTTCTCAAAAGAGCTTTCAGATGTCGAAGATCTTTTCAAAAAGATCACCGGAAAGTCGATGACACGATTTTACCGGCCGCCTCAGGGAAAATACAATACCGAAAATCTACAGATGGCCAAAGATATGGGATATCATACCTTCTTCTGGAGTCTCGCCTATGTTGACTGGCTTACCGATGCCCAGCCATCCAAAGAAGAGGCTTTTGACAAATTACTCGGCCGTATTCATCCCGGTGCCATTGTACTACTTCACAACACTTCGAAAACCAACGGAGAAATCCTCGATGAACTTCTTAACAAATGGGAATCCATGGGATATCAGTTTTCTTCTTTGAAAGATCTTCTCAAAACTGAAGAGTAATCTTCATGTCTTACACGCTCAAGTATCAGCAAAACCGGCCGCCTGATATCAGATTTTCCGATATCAGGCGGCCGGTTTTATTTCTTATAAAATTTTAATTCAGTAATTAATCCAGATCAATAACATCCATCTTAAATGTGTCATCCATCTCCGCATGACTTCTCTTCTTTTCCGGGTGAATACTTAAGAGATCTGCCGTTGCATCAAATAACTCATCGTCATCATAATCATAGTCATTTGAACCAAACATATCGTAATCATCATCCGAATAATATCCTTCAAAATTATCGAACTCTTCTTCATCTAAAGGAGTAAATTTTTCAAAATCATCTGTATCCTGAAGATTAATGTTCTTTACAGGTTTGCGGATAGCAGGACCTGTCTCATCTAAAGAACGTACACCCTTTGCAGCTGCTTTTTTTGCCGTTGCGTGTTTGACGCTCTTCTGCTTCTTTGGTTTTTCCATGGCTTTGGCTATGTTTTCTGTAACCCAAAGATCATCCTCATCGTATCCTTCAAATTCATCTTCATCATCATATTTCTTAGATGCTTTTTTCGAAACCTGTTTTGAAGCTTTCTGTGCTTTCTTTTCCTGTTTCTCTTCTTTTTTCTTAGCTTTTAATGCTTCCTCTTCTTCATCCAGATCAATTCCATATTCATCATACAGATCATCTAATTCCAGATCTCTGTGTCTAAGCTTGACTGCTGTGACAATAAGTACCAGAACAAGCAGTAAGATTAATGCAATTGCTATAATAACTACAATATCCAGGAAATTCTCTACAAAATTAAGGATTTTTCCCCATATTCCTTTTCCGTTACTTAACTTACTTTCTGAAGAAGAACTGCCGGTTGATTCCGGTGTGTATTTCTGATAGGTTCCATCTGTCGTATCATAACGATATGTTGTCTTTTCACCGTCAGAATTCAAAGCATAAATAATATAATATTCTGCGTCTTTTGTATCCTGCCAGGTGTCAAATTCTTTACCATTTAATGTCAGAGTTGTCTTCTGATACTGGCTTGGCAGATTCATCTTTCCATCATTCATCAATGGGATAATATATCTGTCTTTTGCAATCTCAACTTCTTCAAACGGTGCGAAAGATCCATCATCACTGTTATACATATAGAAATCTGCATCATCGCTGTCTTTTTCAGTCAGATACATTGCATTGATTCCACTTGCCTCCTGTGTGATCACAGAATACTTTGAACCTTCAAATGTCAGCTCGCCTTTTTTAAAACCTTCCGGAATGATCTCTTCCGAAAAATCGCTGGTCACAACATACTTCTTGCCGTTCACTTTCACAACGGCACCATCTGCTATCGATGTTGTTGTATCTTCGGTACTGGTCTCTTCCTTAATCAGAGACGGATCGCCAGCTCCGATCGTAACTGCAGAACTTCCCTGTGTTACTTCCAGGTTCGTTCCGTCTTCCGCAGTACCTGTAGCACTTGACACTTCGATATTCGAAGCACCTTCTTTTAATGCCTGAAACTTCAGATTAAATTCTGCAGTTGTTCCACTTCCGGTCCAGGAAATCTTAATGGTTCCATCCTTTCCCGTCGCATTATCACCGCTGATAAATCTCAATTCACTTTTGTCATACGTTAAAGTCGCTTCCATAGACTGCATTGATGAAGCAGAAGTCAGCTTGGTCTTTACATCAACTTCCGCTCCTACTGTAGTGGACGGATCCGCAAAACGCAGTTCTGCTGTCGCTGCTTCTGTTATCACCGACAGACATGGACATATCATACATATCGCCAAGAATGTTACAAATATCTTTTTAATTCTTCTCATGTAACCTACCCCTTTATCTTTTATTACTATTTATTCCGTTCCTTCTGTCGATCCAGTGGTTCCCGAAGTGCTGCCTGCATTATCTCCGGTCGTTCCACCTCCTGTTGTTGCCCCTTCTGTTCCTCCGGTTGTTCCCGTAGTTCCTGAGGAAGTGCTGCCTGTACTTCCGGTCGTTCCGCTTCCCGTCGATGTTCCTCCGGAATATCCGTTTGACGTACCGTAAGATCCGGTTCCGTAAGTGCTTCCACCCGTTGTTCCGTAGGTACTTCTTGTTGTACCGGTTCCGGATGAATTATTGGAATAATTTTCCGAATACCCCTTACTTCCCGGTGTCTCATCATCCTCGATCGTTGTACCGCTTTTGGCCTTATCTGACGCTTTTGCAGTAATACCACTTTCAATGCCTTCAATCGTGCTGGATACAGAATACCCATCACTTCCAAACAGAAATTTATGCACCTCAAGTACATTCGAAGACCAGGTCTTCGGGATTACGACACTTCCTACTTCATTTAACATATCCGTTGTATTTTCAGCCGGAAAACCAATCGAATCTCCTAATTTATACTTTGTAAGATTCTTTGCATATCCGATCATTTCAGCCAGTGTAAAGTTTGTTGATATCTGCGGAAATACACTGTCTATGATCTTATTAACAGTGCCGACACTCATGTTCTGCGCTTTATCTGCAATTTTCTGTAATACCAGGCGCTGACGTTCTGCACGCTTAAAGTCTCCTCCTTCCGTATAACGGATTCGGGAATAAGACACTGCCTGCACACCATTCAAATGATATGTACCCTCTACTTCCGGCTCGATCTTCTCATAACTTTTTCCTGTTACTTTTGAAGTTTCGACACAATAGTTGTTCATATGCACAACTTCATCATGCGTCAGTTCCAGATCCAGTCCTCCTACCGCATCGATAACATCTACCAGTGCATTAAAGTTTACGGTTACATATTTTTCAATATTCATATCCAGATTACGGTTAATCAGCGATACTGCGCCTTCCGGTCCTCCAAAAGAATATGCAGAATTCGCTTTATTATAACTTCCGTCATCTAATTCTAATAATGTATCACGATAAATAGATACCAATTTAACTTCTTTCGTATCATTATTCAGACTTGCTATTATGATCGTATCACTTCGATTTCCTTTGCCCAGATCATTTTCTCTTGAATCCAGACCAAATAACGCTACATTCGTGTATCCTTTTTCATGTTTTACTTCATCAGAAATGTTTAATTTATCTGTATCGAGTTTCACCGAACTCAGTTTATTCATCTTACTTGCCAGAATGACTGATCCTATAACTACTACGCCCAGAAGAGTTCCGCCTAATACAGCACCTATTTTCTTCCCTATAGACCAGGTCGCAAAGCCTCTTTTTCTACGACGCCCTCTTCGTCTGACCTTTTTCCCTGTATTTCTTGCCATACTTCATATCCTTTCCGCATTTATCCTAAATTAACACAAACCTTTTTACATATTACCCTATTTTTTTCTAAATTTCAATATTTTCAGTCCTGTTTTCCTGTTTATGTCCAATATCTCGGATTCATTGTGCATTTTAATACAATCTTTTTCGGCAGTTTTTGATATTTTCGTCCAAGAAGATATCCTGCATATTTCGCTACACAATCTGTGAAAAGTTTAAAAACAAGCCATGGCCTTCTCTGTTTTATCAAAAAAGCGACTGTATTCTTTATCAGTTTCATTCCTTCTTTTTCTGAGCTTACCTTCCGGAATATCTCAGGATGCTGTGCCTGGGAAACGGCCATATCAAAATTTCGGTGAAACTGTTGTGCAAAATTGTAATTATGCGAATGGATTACCCTTGCTTTTGCATTATAATATACTTTCTGTTCATTCTCTATAACCTTCGCTGCGTATATCATATCTTCATTAAATATTGCTTTTTTCTCGAATCCACCGTTTTTCAAATACATATCCCGGTTATAGGCTGCACATACATCCGAACAGAAGAATGTTTTGATTCCCATTTTTTCCAGATCTTTCGAAGATTTCACTTTGCTTTCCGGCGGATAATTAAATTGTCTCGTATATCTTTCTAATAATGTACTTTCTTTTCTAGGAAGCTGTCTCGCATACGCAACTGCAACATTTGCTTCTTCCAAAGCCTGTACCAGTTCACTTACCAGATACTCGTTATCCGGGCAGGCATCCTGTGTCATACAGATCACAATATCTGCATCCGATTGCCGGATTCCTTTGTCTCTCGTTGCGGCATGATCAAATTCATCCGGAGTAATCTCTTCAACTGTCACATTTTTATAACGTTCCTTCATGCTTTCCAGACTCTGTCCGTCTGTTGTATGCATCAAAAAGATACGGTTTACTTCATAGGTCTGTCTTTCCAGACGCTCCATCAGCTTTTTAAATTCTGATCCCGGATGATATACCGGAATTACGACATCTACTTTCTTCTTATTCATTTTGTGATGTTCCGCTTTCTGTTGTATTTGGATATACATTGGTCATATCATTCAAAGTATTACTTATATCTGTAACCGTTGCCGTCGGTGTATAATCCTTATTCGGATATAAGAATTGATGCAGCTTTATTACATTTTCTTCCAGTCCTTTCGGGATGACATATGAACCACTGTATCCCGGTATCTGTTCCGGAGTTTCCAGATCAAACGGGAAACCTGTTGTTTCGCCCAGCTCATAATCAAAGGCACCTGTGGCAAGACTTAATATCTCCTTTGTAGTGAAGCTTGTTGATACCTCCGGCATTACCTTATCTATAATCTTATTAAGCGTTGCCAAATCCTGCTGTTTCAATTTATCTGCTGTTTTCTTAAGGACCAGTCTTTGTCTTTCTGTTCTCTTATAATCACCGCCTGCTGTATATCTTATTCTCGCATAAGATACCGCCTGCACGCCGTTTAATTTATACGTTCCGGCTACTGCCGGTTCGATCTTCTTATATTTCTTACCTGTTACTTTAGAAGTCTCTACACAATAGTGGTTCATATGCACAACTTCTTCATCCGTTAATTTTACCGTAATACCATCAACCATATCTATCACATCGGCTAATGCAAGGAAATTGACACTGACATAATCCTGAATATTAAGATCCAGATTCTCATTGAGCATATTGACTGCCGTCTCAGGTCCGCCTACTGAATAAGCCGCATTGGCTTTATCATAATGTTCTCCGTTCTGTTTTAACATCGTATCCCTGTACACAGACACAAGCTTTACTTTTTTGGTTTCATTATTGATGCTTGCGATCATAATCGTATCTGTCCGGTTTCCTTTTCCAAGATTCTTTTCTCTTGAATCCAGACCAAATAATGCAACATTGGTATATCCGGTCTGTTTCAGTCCGTTGTTCTTTATATTCGAAAGATTGGTGCGTTCCATTTTTCCCAGCTTAAATAAGCCAAACGCCGTTGTTCCCAGAATACACAGAATGATCAATTCCAAAATAATTACAAGTCTTCTGCGTCTTCTGCGTTTTTTCAGTCTTTTTCTTCGTATTTCCTGCTGTCTTCTGGTTAATCTTTTTTTATTACGTTTACTCATGACTTCTCCTTAAAGCTAATAGGCATTTTTATTAATAAATCCTTTGAAAAATGTTAAAAATATAATCTTAAAGTCAAATCCAAGTGTCCAGTTTTCAATATAATACAGATCATGCTCTATTCTCTTCTTAATAGACGTATCTCCTCTGTATCCATTTACCTGAGCCCATCCCGTAAGTCCCGGTCTTACCTGATGTTTGATCATATACCGAGGTATTTCTTCTTTAAACTTTTCTACAAACTGCGGTCTTTCCGGTCTCGGCCCTACAAGACTCATGTCCCCTCGAAGGACATTAAAAAGCTGAGGCAGTTCATCTATACTTGTTTTTCTTATAAACCTTCCGACCGTCGTAACACGCGGATCATCTTTGGTCGTCCAGCCTTTCTTTTCTTTTTTCTCATCCTGTACGATCATTGAACGGAATTTATACATTTTAAACGGACGATTCTGCAGCCCTACTCTTTCCTGCGAAAAGATCAAAGGCCCCGGCGAAGTCTTCTTGATCATAATTGCCGTTACGATCATAACCGGAGAAAAGAGAATAATTGCTACAATTGCTCCAAATATATCCACTCCGCGTTTCATCCATTTATTCAGCGGATCACTTAACGGAACTCTTCGGATATTGATCACCGGAAGTCCCTGCAGATCTTCGGTGTACGGCTTGGTCGGTATAACGTTATTATAATCCGGAATAAATTTCGTATGCACACCTGATTTTTCACACATTTTAACAATTCTTTCCAGCTTATGATATTCAGCCAGACCCAGTGTAATTACGATTTCATCCAGTTTATTTTCCGGCAGCACAATTTCCAGATTATCAATTCTTCCCAGTACCCTGACCTTCTTATATTCTGTTCCTCTAGGAACATTATCGGCAAGGATACCCCGGATATTATATCCCCAGTCCGGATTTGCCAGGATTCTGTCAATGTACTGTTCTGCCGCACGGCTGTATCCGATCAGTAAGATATGTTTCTGATTAAATCCCTGACTTCTGATCTTCCGAAGTCCCATTCTGATCACATTACGCTCTACTATTTCCAGAAAAATATTAATACAGTAAAAAACAAAGATCATCGTTCTGGAAAAATCTGTCTGATGTCTGAAATAAAGTACTAAAATAAATACCAGAAAGCCTATCGTGTTCGCCTGAAGGATATTCCATGCTTCCAGTCTTCTTCCTCTGACTCTTTTCGGAGTATATAACTGAAAAATATAATATAGCAACAGATATCCCGGTATAATGAATATCAGTACACTCATATATACTTGCAGAGAAAGATACCACGGATCCATCTCAAAAATGCCGCTCCTGAATCTCAGATACCATGAAAGCACATACGAAATTACAATCACTACCGCATCCAGTACCACATGTATTTTATTTAATAACCCTTGATTTTCCTTGATCAATTTTACTCACCAACTTTATCTATTATTTCGTTTTCCTATGCCAGACGCCGGAAAATATTTATCCATAGTTCTATCTGAATCTTTATATAATTCTTAAGATGGCCGGATTCATATTTTACTTTATCTGATTTTTCCCCCATATGCAGCCCTTCTTTAATACCATTGACATATAGCTTTCCGTATCCCTTGCGAAGGAAAAACAGGTACTTCACCAAAAATCCCACAAAAAGGAACGGACTGTTCAGTATCTTCTGTACAACCGGCATATTTTTATATATCAGATATACATTATTGCGTGAAGACATCTTGACTTTAAATTCATTATATCTTGCTCCGCTTGCCGCACTTCCCACATGGATCACTTCTGATTTGGGTTCATATAAATTATCGTATCCCGCTATCCTGGCACGATATCCCACATCTATGTCTTCCAGATATGCAAAATGCTTCTCATCAAACATTCCAATCTCTTCAAATACTTTTTTCCGATAGATTGAAGCCCCTCCGCATGCTGCAAAAATCTTTCTTATATTATTGTATTTCTTCACACTTTTGTCTTTTCCATATGCGTATGCCCATCCAAGTGCATTATAATAGGTTCCTGCGCTGTCAATTTTGGACGGATCATGATACTGGATCATCTTAGGCTCCACAGAAAATATGTTCGGATCTTTCTTGATCGAATCCAGCAGATACTTTACATAGTTATCTTTTATCACCGTATCATTATTTAACAAGATCACATATGGTGTATCTGTCTTTTCAATACCGATATTAACTGCTCTGCAAAAGCCATAGTTCTTATCCAGCATCACACATTCAACTTCCGGATATTCTTTTACAACTTCCTCTATACTTCCATCATTCGAGGCATTATCTATGATCAGGATTTTCTTTTCTGTCTGATCCTTTTCATACAAACTTTTCACACAGGAAAACAGATACTCTTTTCCTTTGTAATTAGGTATTACGATTGTTACTTCACACATAATTTCTCCGTTAGTTCACTTTCAGGGAATAGTCCCATTTTTTTAAGGAAAGATTCGGATTATACGCTGGATCTCCATTTTTCAATATGTCAATCCAATGGCTGCGCATATATTCTATCTCTCCCTGAAATCTGCGCACTTTTTCTTTCGTATCTTCAGCTCCTCTGGTCTTAGATTCATAATGATATAACTCTACATATGGATCATACACGATCAGATGTCCTTTTTCCCGTATTCTAAGACACAGATCCACATCATTAAACGCTACTTTCAGCTCTTCTTCCAGTCCGCCGACTTCTTCAAATACCGAACGTTTCATCATCATACAGGCCGCTGTCACAGCACTTAAATCCTGCTGGATAGCCGCTCTGTGCATATATCCTGTATAACCGCGTTTCATACCGACAAAGACACTGCCGGCAACTCCTCCGATTCCAATGATAATTCCCGCATGCTGCACCGTATCATCCGGATAATATAGTCTAGCACCTACTGCACCGACTTCTTTTCGCTGACATGTTGAAAGCAACTCTGTAAGCCAGTCACGACTTATCACTTCCATGTCATTATTTAACAGCAGTAAATAATCTCCCTTTGCCTGTTTTGCACCAAAATTATTAATTGCCGAATAA
>UMDY01067091.1_pt1 | contig 20840 bp, 25 predicted proteins | sample 1964591 | NCBI WGS metagenome assembly UMDY01 (sample SAMEA4836004, study PRJEB28245) | human gut metagenome | biome: gut microbiome; material: fecal sample | place: Denmark | collected 2008
TGTGGCTGGACAGGATGTACCATTATAGGCTGACGGGATCATTGCAAGACAGGCTGCCACACCTGCTTTTGGCTGGGTGAGTTTCGCTTGGCACCTTAAAAGGCCGTTCATTGACATCGGATGCTTGTCCGATGCAGGTGGTCTTCGCGCACCCGCCGCATCGCTGCTCCCCTTCGTCAGGGGACCGTCAGCTGACGTTATTCGTCACCGGATATAGCCGCTGTTGTATCGGCATTTTTCAAAGGACAAAACCTGCCGCTTCGTCCGGCAGGGAGAAGAGTATTTGATCCCTTCGCTTAAGTACCCGCCACAGACGCATTTCTACAAAAAGAATTTTCAATTTTTCAGAAGTTTTTTTAATTTCCTCAGAATACACCGCTCCTGATAGCTGACGCTCTGCTGCGTTACGCCAAGGTGTCGGGCGATTTCCGCCTGGCTGAAATCGCACCAGTACCGCAAATGAAGGAGAAGCCTCTCATCGTTTGGCAGTCGTTCTACCGCGCAGCGCAGATTTTCCAACTCGATTTCATGAAACAAGGTCTCCTCCGGAGAAGGCTCTTGTTGAGCAAATTGGTGCTCCTCTAAGAGGTGTTCGTAGGAAAGATCTCTCTGCGGCCAGATCACGGTTTCCATTGTCCTTTTGTTCGTTCGAGTGCGATTTACCTTCAAATCGTACTCCAGATACTCCTGATTTCGGTCGCATTGTTTCAGGAACTTCAAAATGTCCGGGCGCTCCTTCAGGCAGGGGTACATGTTCAAGTAGTCGGGATGGTATGCATCTCGCTTCTTCATATTTGAACCCTCCGTATTCTGAAAATTTTGAAAAATGGCAAAATTTCAGAAACGGTGGATCTCGGCAGCGACGGTTGCTTTGCAACCGTTGCCAAATAAGAAAAAGGCAAGCGTACAGCTGCGGCTGTACGCTTGCCTTTTTATCAATAAAATGATGAATCGCCGTGTAGACGAAATATACTTCGCAAGAATAGAGCTTTACTTCTAATTCTTCTTCGTATTTGTCCCATTTACCCGGCGCATCCTTCCAGACTGAAAAGCCATATAGGAATCCAAACGCCGGGTCCTTTTTTTACGGAACCTCCCAAAGTTTCCCTTTGTCCATAATAATACCTCGCTATTTCTACGAGTGATTAGAACCACGATTCTAATATCTTGAAGCTAAACAGCATTCATTAGAAGCGCAGTTCAAATTAGAATGAAAACAATAGGAAGGGTGAAGGTATGCACGATATTTGCAATCTTTTTGGAGTTGCCCTGAATAGGGCACGGCATGAGCTTGGCCTGACACAAGTTGAACTGGCCGAAAAGCTCGGGACGACGGATCGCAGCATTTCTGACTTGGAGCGTGGGAAAACCAATCCGAAGCTGGACACGGTTGCGCATTTTGCACGCTCCTTGGAGATCAGTGTAGATGCTTTGATCGGAGTAGTGCCAAAGGGCGATGTTCCATCCTGCGTCAAGGCGTTCTTTGCAGGAATGAGCGCAGAGGAAGCGGCCAAATACATACGGCTCTGTAAGGATGCCGACGAGCTCACAAAGGAATAATAGCGGCATAAATCAGGCGGCGGTAAGCAATAGTGCTTATCGCCGCCTTTGATACTACAGAGACGGCAGATGGTCGTTACTGATGGTATCTGCATTAAAAGATATCCCATAATGGCCTACCATAATTGGGACTGCAGCAATCTTAGTAGGTGCAGTCATTTCTTGCTATTTTCCAAGGATAACCAATATCAGAAAATTTCCCATAAAGGAAATTAAAAAATCTTTCAATATACATTCCTTTATAGGTTTTACTTGCTTACTATTATAGATGCGGTTACAGAAACGACTAATCCACATAGCGCATCCCGCGCTCAAAACAGCGCACCACCACATAATTGAGAATGGCAGAGCATATCTATTTGCGAAGTAAACTATTACTGCATCAATGAAAGCAAATAGTACCATTCCTATGAGGGACTTTTCTGCATTGGCGTTCATAACCATTTCTCCTTGCAACAAGACGTACAGATTAGTTATAGAGGATGGTCTCTAGTAAATATCCTTTTTGGAGTTTTCAGTATCCACCTGTTCTTTTGTAAGTTGTTCGTCCCAACGCCTAATGTAAAACAGCATACCACCAATCAGGTTTTCATCATTACCCACGAGTGCTTTGCGAATGGTGGGGTTATAAATCAGATACTCCTTTCCCAATTCATCCTGCATGAGCGCATACCGGCTCTTCCAACTGTCAGGTAAGATCAGGGTGAGTCCAAGTTCTTCAATTGTTAGTGTCTCCTGCTCTATAGGAACCTCGACCACAGTCTCTCTGGCAAAGGCAAACGCGCCCACGCAAAAGCTGCACACCATGAGCGCAATACACGCGGCAACCGCGGTCCAGCTTCTCAGCCGCTTTTTCCGGTGCTGCTGCGCGTAGTTCGGTATCTGCTGCGCCTGCTGAACGAGACAGTTATCGGAATTCTCGATGCAGTCTGATAGCTTCTTCGGATTCATATTTCAATGCCCTCGCTTTCCAAAGTTTTGCCTTGTGTTGAATAACATAGACTTGATCTTAATCGGATGTATACTATCATTTTGCCTGAAACGACTGGATAAGCCAACTATTGTTGCTTTTCTGCAATGTCAAAACGGCTGTTCCTCCACTATAGGATGATGCTCCCCATAACGTAACAATGTTACCGCTTTTTTCGCCATAGCTTAGGTTAAATACTCCGGGGCCAAAGTCACTTGTAGTAGTGTAGAAACAGTCCGTTTCGGGAACATAGCACAGTTTAGCCTTCCAGTCTGAGTGCATATCTTCCACAGTGATACCGGCGTACTGCATCAAAATCTTGTTAATGTAGCTTCGTGGTAGGCGGTAACAGGGAACGGGCATTTCTTCGAGCGTCAACAGGTGACTACTGGTATTGCGCCAATCCAGCTTTTTCTGCACGAGCTGGAATTCAGCCTCATCCTCTGGTCCAAGCTCTTCCTGACTTGGACAGTAGGTGATGAAAGCATTTGCGTTCAAGTTGCGCGGATCGTCATATAGAGAGGTAAAGAAGCAGCTGATGGGCGTGGACGAAACCACATATCCGCCCCATTCTTCAACGTAAGTGCTTACCTGACTGGATGTGAAAGCTTCAAACTCGTCCAATTCGTCAGCGGCGAGCGGAGTTCCAATACTGCGGTTAAGAGTGGCGGCTTGGGCTTCGTTATACCAATTTCCAAAAGTGTCACAGAGCATCCGACTGAGTTGCTGTGTCGAATCGGTTTGCGATAAAGTGCTATCTGCCAGCCTAAACCAGTTATCTCCAGCATTAGTAGTTACGCGGAGAGGGCGAACACCTTCAAATCCGTTTCGGTAGGCAGTAAGCGATACGCCATCGCCATTGAACGAGTAGTGGCAGTCGCCGTTGGAACTCCAGTGTTCTGGCGGCTGACAAATCTCCCACATATCATAATTCTGTAATTCAGTTATGTATTTTTCTGCGCGGATAGCAGCGCTTGCTGGGTATGTTTCCTTATTTTCACCATTGCAGTAGGTCAGTGTTGCATTCGATGCATCCAGCGTTGATAAGATATCCTTGAGGTCGGTGATGTCCAGCGCTGTTGGTGTTGTGTTTGACTGCTCCGAATATGATGGTTCTCTTCCACTGCATCCGGCTATCGCAAGCAACAAGATGAGAGCAAGTGAAGAATGCATAAATCTCTGTACCGTTCGGTTCATAATCTTTCCTCCATGTCATAGTAAGTTTAGTGGGTGAAAATGATTTATTGGAGCCAGTATCCTTGCGTGGTCAGCGCACTGAGGTACTCGAACGCACTTACTCTTCGAAGCGATGTCAAAGATAGTCATTTTTGCTTAGAGATTATAATTGCAGTACATATTGCTACTGTAATACAAACCACAAAGGTGCAAAACTGGATTTCTCTAACAATTAAATCATCCCCTATAAAAGGGTAAAAACTGAGAAATGCCCCGCATACTAAGGCTACAATTGTACCGATACCTATAGATAAAATGATTTTTTTGCTTTGCTTCTTCATATTCTCTCCTTCTAAAAAGGCTTACTGGAATCGGTAGCCCTGCGTGGTCAGCGCACTAAGATAGGCCAGGTATATTTCGCGCTGATCAAAATAGATAAGCTCACTATTATCCACCTCGTGAAATGAGACGATTTTCTCCGCCTCATCTATCCACACCGAATACTCCTTCATATGTCCCTCCCGATCTTGTTATGGCACTTCGCTTCAAGACACTTTTACAGCGCAGCTTCCGTAAAACATCGATGCCTCCTTACGCGGGTGTCATCGTCAGCGTATAGTTTGCGGTGCGGATCACGATCTGCGTTACGATGCTTTTCGCCGTGTCGACGCTGAGCTCGGCGGTGTAGCCGGTGAAGCTGTCCTCCGCATAGGAGACATGCAGCGTCCAGGTCTCCGCACTGCCCACAGCGGCGGTGCGCTTGAAATCCGTGATATGATTGCTGCGTGCTCCAGTGAACTGGCAGTCAAGGAAGCATTTGCCGATGTAGCTATTCTCTGCCCATACAGCCACCTCGGTATAAATCGGATAGCCAACATCACCTAGTTCCGGGCTGTTGCCAGAGATGCCAATCTGTTCATCGCTTGCAAAGCCGCCCTTGGCAGCATAATAATTTGCAAAATAACTGACACCGTTATCAAAGAACGGGAACGGCTCGGCAGTAAATTTCACGGTGGTGACATCCGGTGTGCTGCTGACGTCGAGCGTGGCATCGAAGCTCGTCTTCTTGCCGCCGCCTTCAAGCATGCCGTGGTATTTGCCGCCCGTGGCGTATTTGCTATTGAGGATCGTGAGTGCCTTGTCGAGCGCGGCGTCGCCAGTTCCCGGTTCAACTGGAGCAGGGGCCGGGGCTGAGCTGGTATCGATACGCAGACCATTCACAGCATCCCACTGATAGCTCCAGCCGAAAGAGTCGACCGCATAAGCCCATGTGAGCGGGAAATAGGTGATTCCGTTGTAATTGAAAATGGGATACTTTTCTTCCTTGTTATTGATCTGTGCGCCGTTAACGCTGATCTTATAGCTGGGAAGCGTAACAGAAACGCTGCCGCTTTGCTTTTTTCCTGTCTCAGCAGCATAAGCCGTGCGTGCGCCGCCGGCCGTGATATCCAATGTCTTGCTTCCATTGTTCCAGTCAGCGCTTACACCCATGAATCGGCTGAGATGATATGTCATGGGAAAGTAAGTGATGTTGCTGTAAGTCAAAAGCGGATACTTGGCCGTTTTATTATCAATGACATGACCATTGAGCGTTACCTTACCGGTAACAACACTTGCGCGCATTGCCGCCTCAGCGGTTGGAATGGCACTCAAGGCCACCGTAACGCAGCACGCTATTGCAAGTAAAGACTGAATGATCCTCTTCTTCATAATTGAACCTCCTTGTTGTATAGCTATATTTTGACAATTCATCGTCTTTTCGCATTTCCTGTAGTACTGCTTGTAACTCGCATCTTAGTACTTAACAAGTTTTCAATCGTTGTTGGACCTTGATTTTTACTTTTGCAGAACAGCCAATTCATCATCTGTCCAATTGATCTTGCTGCTTTATAAATGCATCAGGCGGTCGATTTCTTACATAGTTTTCGCTTTTTGACATTTCAACCAATTAGAGCATTGTTCCTTTGTGCAAAGTCTCAACTTAAGTTCTGGGACTTGTTTTATCTGCCAAACGATGCTTATAATCATTTCGCGGGGTATTTCACCTCGTGAGGAGGTTGTCCATGCTATCGTACTTACTCGCTGCGCTGGAAAGCGAAGAAGATAAGCGCAGATTTACAAAATTATACGAAGAAAATCATGTGCGTGCTGAGCAGACGGCGCTCCGTATTTTGAGAGATCCTCACGATGCCGAAGATGCTGTGCAGAACGCTTTTTTGCAGGTGATCCATCATTTTGATGAGATTTCCGAAATTCCTTGTAAGAAATTGGGCTTCTGGATCATCTCTATAGTGAAAAACGAAGCACTTATGATTCTGAGGCGCAAACAGAAGGAACTGCCGCAAGAGGATTGGGATACTTTTTCGGCAGATGTCAGCGATCCAACAAGCTATAACGAGCTTGTCCAGCTGTTCTCTCAGCTTCCCCCGACCTACCGGGCGGCACTGGAAATGCGGCTGATCAACGGCTACTCCGGCAAGGAAATTGCACAGCATCTTGGGATCTCAGAGTCCGCGGTCAATACGCGCATTTCCCGCGGCCGCGCGCTGCTTCGTGAAATTGCAGTCAAGGAGGGATTTCACATATGACAGAGCAGGAACTTGACCTTTTCATGCGTAATGTGCTGTTGGATGCCATTGCACTGGACGAAGAAACGAATACAGAGACGATCCCGTACACGCCGTCGCTACATCATCAAAAGCAGATCAAGGCAATGCTCAAGAACCCTCTGCGCTGGGCGCGTGATCGAAAGCTGCCTGTTTGGAAAAGGGCCCTAAAGCGGGTAGCTGTCATATTGCTGGTGATCTCGCTTGCATTCGGCAGTTTGATGGTCGTTAGTCCAACTGCTCGCGCGACATTTATCCGCTGGGTCACAGAATGGTATGAGACGCATGTGACATATAGATATTCTGGCCCTCCGATATCTGAGAAAATGCCTCAGTATGAAATTACAGCATTACCTGATGGATACGAAGAGGATTCGTCTCAAAGAATAGCGAGTGTTAACTACGTTGGGATTGAATATAGGAATAAACTTGCTCCTGATGCACCTCCTATATATCTTGACTATATCTACATGCAGCAGGGCACTGTGTATGATCAGGTCACAGATGACGCAACGATATCAGATATTACCGTAAACGGTATGACGGGCTATCTTTACTTATCAAAGGATATGAGCAAGTCCGACAATACCATCACTTGGATCGACACAGAACACAACCTGCAATTCTCCATCGACGCAAGGTTAAGCGAAAGCAGCATGTTGCACATGGCTGAAAGTGTCGCTTTGGTAGAAGCGACGAAGTAAAAATGCTTTCTGAATAAGGAGAACTATGTAAAAATCTGCAGCTTCTATAGTTGCTTTGAAAATCGGTCAGATCAAATTACAGGCGGGAACATCCTTGCAAGATGTTCCCGCCCTCTTGTACCCATTTCCGCTGCACGACATTACACCTCAATTTTACAGTCGTGCTGACTGACATCCATTCGCTGCAGCCGACATTGACAGGATTTCTTTCAAGATTGGTCGGCTGCATTAAGCCTTGCGGGCACGGGAGGGAAAGGCTATTTAATTATTTGGCAAATAGAAATCAGTTTCCTCTACACCGTCCCACTCGCCGATGAGCTGCATATCTGCCTGATTCGGCGTGGTAAAGGCATCAAAACGCCAGCCTGCGTCAGTATAGATCAGAGTGACCGGATAGGTGCGCGTGTACTCATAGCTTGTTTCCAGCCGCTTGTCGCGCTCATCATAGGTTTCGTCCCAGCGTGGATAGGGATAAGAGTAGTGCGCCGTCACCGTGAAGTCGATACGATCATCCGTCCGTGCAGTCAGAGTAAATTCGTCGGGAATGTTGCTGTTGTAATATTGGTCGCCGTAGGCGCAGTCGAGGATAAAAAGTCGGCCGTCATGCTCAATGTAGATTGGTGCGTTGCCGTCGTCATTGCAGGTAGACCAGAACGTATCGGTGAACAGCGCGTGGACTACTCGGTCAAAGTCAGCCCAGGACTGCCAACGGCTGTGGGAGCTGATGTAGGTATAGTCGGAGCCATCCGGCGTGTACTCGTCGTACTCGGTTTGTCTGTCCACGGCGGGGAAAGCGTCGTCGATGCCGGTCGTTTCGCCGTCAAACATTGCGCTATAGAGCGCAAACGTCTGCCTGTAAAGTGTTTGCTGTTCCGCCGTCAGAAATTCCGGCGCGGCGCGAAGCCGTGCAGCATCATCCAGCGGAAGGTCGGTATCGGTCAAATAATAATCTGTAGGCTTCGATTGATCGGATGTATCCGGCTTTGCTGTGCAGCCTGCAAGCAGCAGGAGCAATACCGCAAGCGCGGTGGGAAATAGACGTTTCATCATGGCGCTTGTCCTCTTGATGTTAGATTTGAGCATGGCCCTTGCACTTTTTATTCGGGGATATATACTTCCGCAGGACGTCCGTGCCAGGGATTCACCCAGCCGGAGGTCCCGTCCTGATAATACATGGTGACATTTTCGGTGGAATCAAATACATAATTGGCTTGCTGCGGTGCATCGCCCTTGAAGTAGACCGCACGCAAGTTTGGACAGTCGCAAAAAGCACAGTTGCGCAGGAGTGTAATGCTGGAAGGGATCGTCACCGTCTCCAACGAAGTGCAGCCGTAAAAGGCGTTGTCCTGAATTTCTGTCACACCATCCGGAATCACCACAGCGGTTATGCTCGCGCAGCCTTCAAACGCTCCCGTCGTACCCATGACGTTTCCAATCGCGGAAACAGTTTTTCCGCCGATCTGTGAGGGAATCACAATATCTGTTTCAGTACCGATATACCGGCTAATGGTAACTGTGCCATCCTCGTTTTCCAGTATTTCAAAGTTTGCGGCGTTGGTGGTAGACCCGTGTGGAGATTCACCGCTGGCATTGTTGCTTTCCGGCACATCGGTTGTCATTTCTCTATTTTCTGTTGGAGTAGACGGCTGGTCATCGGTTTCCGGCGTATTCTGTGTGTCGCTGCATGAACTTAGTGTCATAAGAAGAGCAATACTTACGGCGATGACCGAAAGTCTCGAAATTTGGCGCATGATAAAAGGCCTCCTGCATATTCTGAAATGAAAATTAAGGTGATGGGATGTAGAGAGATTCCGGCAGCACTATCGGAGTGAGCTTTGAAAGATCGAAGCTGTCAGCCAGTTCTTCAAGCAGATCCCGCGTCAAGCCGTCGGCACTTCCCGCCAAAATAGTGATGGTCACAAAGCTGTCCGGCAAATCAGCCAGAATCAGTGCTCTGCCAGGGCCGAGCGCCAATGTGGCCGATATGCCGTGTGATGTTTGATACTGCCTTTCCTGATAACTCATTGCATCGATAACATTGAGTGTAAGGATTTGCTCATTGCACGCAATGTAAGCGGACTATGAGATTTTGACCTGTTCTGCGACGGAGACAAGCTCGTCCGGCGAGAGCTTGAAGCTCCGAAAGTTGATGAGCCAACCGTTTTCTTCATCAATCTGAAAGATGTAGGCCTCTGTACCGGTTTCTCCCGCGCATTCCTGGTCCTCACCCCAGTAAAGCGTAGCATCCTTACCGTAAAGCGTGATGGACTTTGACTCTGCATTGTCAGCAATTTCAAAGCCTCCTACTAAGCCGTCTCTAATTGCCACGACGGTGATTGAAATGATCTCACCGTTGTTGCCGAAAAATGTGGCGCCACTGGCAAAATCGGCCCGGTAGCAACCTTCCGGATCAAGACGATAGGTCTCTTCCAGCGCCGAGTAGTCGATTTTACCGGCGATATAGGATCCGGCTGGCTCCTCTCCCTCGACACGGAACGTGGCGTGGTCGGAGAAGATTTCAACCAGGATATTCAGCGTGTTCTCACGAAGCGATGGCGAGAACGCCAGCGCCGACGTGAACAAAAGCACGGAGATGAGCGCCGCGACGAGGACAATTCGCAGTGCGCGGGAAGGCTTGCGCTTTTTGGACCGTTCATAGGTCAGCGCCTCTTCGATGAACTCATCGTCGATCCCATTCATTGCGCTGGAGAATTTCTGAGCCAATGTCAACAAGCCAAAACACCCCTTTCTGCAAGATGCGTTTGTAATTGCTTACGAATTCGGGAAAGCCGGACAGAGACATTCTTTTCCGTCAGACCGGTTCGAGCCGCAATTTCTGCATAGCTGTCGGAGAACCAGTAGCGCCGCAGGAAGATCACGCGGTTTTCCTGTGATAGGCCCCTGAGAAAATCTTCAATGATCGAAATCAACTCTTTTTCCTCGAGAGAGTCTTCAATCGAGACTGAGGAAGAAAGGCAGTTTTCCAATTCCTCCATTGTCGAGTCGTAATTGCTGTTTCGCTTGAGAGCTGTATTGGCCCGATAACGCATGATAGAAATATTCCGAACGATCTTGCAGACAAAGACGGACAGCGGATTGGGCCTGTGCGGAGGGATCGCATTCCAAACACCGAGATAGGCATCATTCACGCATTCCTCTGCGTCCTGTTGATCCTTCAAAATGCTGCGGGAAAGATTATGGCAAATCGCCCCATATTTGCCGTCCAGCGCTTCGATTGCAAGCTCAGAACGTGCAAAGAACAAATCAATGATCTTGATATCATCCACAAGGAATCACACCCTTCTATTTATTACCTTGCAAATTGGGGTGAACTACTACATCAAAGCAAGAATTTTTATCGGGAATTTTGGAAGATTCCCTGTTCTCCGCTGTCGTATTGCTGTCCCAACATAAAAAGCAATACGACCAGCAAGATCTCATTTCTTCACCCAGACCGGTTTTCGTTCCATTCTATAACAGATGTGCGGGGATATCAAACCCTCGAAGGATTTCGAAATATCCATAGTGTACGTGTATGGTTTGGCACGGAAAACAACCTATAATTTACATTGATGTACCACTTGAAGAACATTTTGCACATAGCTGAAAATATTTATTTGGCTAACTTGTCGAAAAATGAATGGCGCGTTATTCCTTGTAAGAATGCGTTCTCTTTTTACATCTATATATCAGACGTTAAAAGAATTATTGACTTATCCCATCAGCTCCTTTAGTATGGCTATTGATAAAACAAAATGATTTTGCAGTGGAGGCATTCTCATGGAAAGAAGCGGAATAGACAAACTCAAAAAAGCCTGCATAATACTCCCATTGGTTGTTGCGGTCATATTCAATTCCAGTGTTGCAGCTATTGATCGTGAGAATAATTCCAAACTGAGCTGCGGAATAGATTCCTATTATGTGAAAGACATGGTAGCTCAAGATAATCATATGTGGCTTCTTTTGCATGATAACTCGATAGGCAAAGATGCAGTAGCCTGTATAAATGAAAAGACGCTTGAATTGCAGGCATGCTATCGAAGCGGCGAAGATTTAGAAGATGAGATGATCATTCAGAATATGTCTGTCCAACCAAATGGCTCAGTTTGGCTTGACCTATTCTATCCGAAGAATCCAAAGGGTTCGCAATACAGCTTTTTTATTCTTCAAGACAATGTTAATGTAGCTGCGGCCAGTAATGTTGTCCTCTGCGAAAATGTTGCCTTATGGGGAAATGGAGGTTCGCTGTGTTACTGGGATAGTGATGAGATCGTCAAATCTGTGGACATTCCTGCTGGCACAGAGCCTTATGCGATTTCGGCATTGAATGGCAGGCCATGTTTTATCGATGCCTATACTGGCAAGGTATTCCTTTTGAATGATCACGGAAAATGGATCAATCAGTACAATGTCCCAGTTAGTGATAATAAGGTTTTACCACAAGAATTTGTAAACTTTTACGCTTCCATGACAAGCTGCGGTAATGAGGTGTATTTGTCGTATCTTGTCGGCCCGGAAAAGAGCAGTAGTCTGAATACAGGCGGCCTTGTGAGGCTCAGCGACGGAAAAAGGTTGGGAGACACTGCCGGTTTGATCGTTCATGCCAAGAAGCAAAATGATGATTCTGTGCAGCTTTATATGACCAACGGTTTCTCCGACAATTCCAAGCTGAAAGAGTACCAACAGCTGTCTATTAAATCAGACACAATCACCAAAGTAAGGGCTTTCCAACAAGACGGCGACAACACGGCTATATATTTGCCGGCAGAGTGGCAGTATAGGGACAACCTCGGCCGTCTATGGGGATGGTCAGAGGCAATTCGGAATAGTATTACCTGCATTGATACGGATAGCCTTACAGATACTGACAGCAAGTTCAGTGCGTTTACCGACTATTATGGCTTCCTGGACGCGGATGAGTCAGCATGGTATGGAAGTCAGCAACAGGGCGTTATAAAGTCAGTTGTCCAGTTGGGCATTATGAACGGATATACTGACGGTACATTTCACCCTATAGGCAATATCACACTGAGCGAAGCAATTAAAATGGCTGCTGTTGTCCATGCCACATGTAATAACCAGACAATCTCTTTTTCAACATCAGATGGTGGTAAATGGTATGATGCCTATCTGAACTATTGTGTAAAAAATCGAATTGTCTCGAGCGACGAATATTCCAGCCTCGATGCTTACGCAACAAGAGCGCAGATAGCACATATTTTCGCGAAAGCAACATCTGATTTTGCCGTTGTCAACGACATTGACTATGATTATATTCCTGACGTAAGCGAACGAAGCGAATACGCTGATGAGATACTTGCTCTTTACAGAGCAGGCATCTTGACCGGAGATGAAAGAACCAGAGCATTCAGACCATCTGACACCATTACACGTGCTGAAGCAGCTGCAATAATCTCGAGAGTAGCTTTGCCTACGACGCGAATCAAAATCGTTTAAAATGGGAAATGAAAAATTCTGTACCCTATGCAGAGGCACTGCAATGGAGCATGATCTGGAAAAGTTAGCGGTTACGGCATTGCCTATCTCTGCAAGTCCTATAATGAGGCACGATTTCTGCATAGAATCTTGGAAACATTGTGAGCAAGTGAAATCCGAATTGTTTGCGTTTATGGTTTAAACCATAAATGCCTCGAAGTAAGTTGGGATTCTATCTGTTATTGACACGTATTTTAGAGTCAGTTTGCTATCCTCATCAAATCTTCCATATACCGATACGTCATCGGAGCGCATTCTTGCAGCAACGATATAGCATTGGTATTTCCTGCGTACTTCACCCAATAGGCAAAGCAGTCTGCGAAGTATTCTCTGGCGTTGGTTTTGGCATAGTCTCGCAGCGGCGCGGCGGCAGCTTCTGCACGAAAGAGCTGTTCATGCTCTGCGGGGAATCCCAGCGTCCAATCGAGAAAATGTCCGAATTCGTGGAGCGTCGCGCTGGCCTCCGAGATGTAGATGGTTTTCCGGCTGTAATTGGTGGCTCCAATGCAGCTCATGTTCAGCCGGTTGCTGAGTTCGCTGATGTAGTCAAAGTCGATACGGTATGTCCAGCCAGCGGCGTTGAAGGCGACAAGCATCGGCTCCGGCACCTGCCGCAGCGCCAGCAGGTAGTCGTTGATGTTGACGCCTGCCGCGTTTACCAGAGCCACCGGCGCGGGCGGAGCCTCCACGTTGAAGGCTCTGGTCAGAATGGCGTGAAGGAGCATGGCAGCGTCCCTGCGGGTAACGATCTCATTTGCAGTGTTCGCCTCGCCGCAGAGCTGAAGCTCCTTCCCGATGCGGATGCAGTTTTCATAATCGGGCAGCGACACGCCGCCCGCATAGAGTGCGCCGTCGTAAACGGGGATCTTGGCTGCGGCAAAGGCGCTTTTAAGCAGCGCTCCCCGGCATAGCTGAGTATTGGGCTCGGAGAGTGCGGTTTCATTCAGCCAGCCCCTCCGATAGGATTGCTCCACAGCGCTTTGGCTCAGATCACCCCATGAACTGCCCTCGACCTTCACCTCGTAGGCCCGGCAGAGCATCATCGCCCACTGCCGCACCGTCACCGGCGCATCCGGAGAGAAGCATCCGTTCCCTGTACCTTGCGTGATCTCATGCTCCGCAAGATACATCACGCTCTCATAGCAGTCCGCAGTTTCCGGTACGTCATCAAAGCCTGCACAGGCAGCAGAAGCGGCTGTGGGCAGGATCAATGCCAGGACAAGGGTGCAGACAGCCAACGCTGTTCTTCTAACGATCATCTTCATAAGTTCCTCCATATTCTTGTTCTTTCTCTGTCCTGTATCCTCCGGTAGAGTAGGTTCTTCTGGATGCGCCATGATGACGCTACCCTATGGACAGAGTTTTGAGAGTAAAAACGTCACAGTCCCCCCTTGGCGGGAGGCTGTGACGTTTTGTGCTTGGTCAGCCGATATAAATTGCTGGTGAGACTGCCGTTGGAGCGGCGGCGGTTCCGCTTCTCGATGAGCTGCCTGCGCTCAAGATCTGCCAAGGCCCGCTGGACTGTCCGCGGCGAAAGTCCCAATTCACGGGCAATGGTTTTGATCCCAGGCCAGCAGACACCGGAGGCGTCCGCCCGGTCCCGAAGGTAGATATAGACCGCCTTCTCCCGGTGACTCAGATGCTCCTCGGCGTAAATAAAATTAAAATCGCTCATCTTTTATCACCCCGCATTGCATTGTAGGGCGTCTTCTCCGCAGCGTATTGTTTGCGAATGTTCGCTATCAGTTCCTCGCAGCCCGCATAGGCAACTCTGCGGACGACCGGCTTCGGCGTCGGACAGTCTTTTTCAAAGGTAATGCCCCAGTCAAGAAACAATCGTAGGCGTGTACGCATTGGGTGCGCACCCGTCTTCATCACAACAAATTCTCCCTTGGGAACGGACTTGAGCTCGTCCGGCGTCATAAGAGGGCGCTCTATCATCTGGAGCGACTGACTGCTCTCCTTGCCCTGACTGACGGAGCCGGACAGCACCGTCCGGCTGCCCAGCGCCGAGGAGAGCGCCTCCGCTGTCTTGCTCTGCGGTGCAAAGCCGCCGAAGATAGTGTCCTGGCAGTTGTCACACACGATTTCCGCGCCCTCTTTTCCGTAGTTCTTTTCCAGTTGGGCAAGGCTCTGGATGATGGGCACCAGCGTCAGACCTCGGGAACGTCCGGCGGAAAACAGCGACAGCACGTCAAAGGGCGGCATCGTACCAAATTCATCCGCGTAAATGACCACTCGATTTTTGAGCCTTCCTCCGGTTTCATCCGCTACGGAAAAGAGCTCGCGCGAGAGGTTTTGAATCATGAGACTGGCAATGAAATTCTTCGTGGGATCTTCTTCGGGAATGACAACAAAGATGGCGCATTTGCTCGACGCAAAGCGTTCTGCGTCGATGGGGTTATCGCGGCAGATGACCTGCTCGAGCTCCGAGTCTAAAAAGGCATTGAGCTTTGAAAGTACCGTCGACATGACGGATGCCATCGCCTGATCCGCCGCCGTCAGCGCCGCACCCGCCACCCAGCGTGCCTTATGTACAGGCGGGAGCATGTCCATCAGCACATGGAATCCGTTCTTTCCCCGCCCGCCGCCCGGCGCTGCCAGTAAGTCCTGCACCAGCTTGAACGCCGAGACGATGTGTCGCTTCTCCGTGCCGTCCTTTTCCGGCAGGATAAATTCTGCAAGCAACATAACCACTGAGGCCAGCACACCCTCTGCGCTCTCATAGAAGAATGCATTGTCGCCATACTGCGAGGAGCCCTCCGGGCTGACGATCGTTTTGGCGAGGATCTTGGCATAGTTCTCTGCTTTCGCCTTGGCAGTGAGATCGTTGGGGTCTCTTTTTGCTCTGTCCATATAGTAGTTCACGAGCGTCATAAAATTGAAACCGTCCGAGCATGTCGGATTGCGCAGGTCAATGACCGTGACCTGATAGCCGTAATATTTCGATGCGATGCAGCCGTAGTTACGTGCGAGGTCGCCCTTGGTGTCCAGCGCCAAATAGCTCATGCCGCAGGCGCAGGCGTATTCGAGATTCGGGTATAGGAAAAATGCCGTTTTGCCCACGCCGGAAGCGCCGATCATAAGGCAGTGGATATCATCGCTGTCCACCAGCGCACGGACATCTCGCTGCTCCTCAATCATCTTTTTGACTTTTGAAAGCGCCTTTGATTTTTTCTTCGTCTTCCGCTTTCCCTCCACAGGACGTCGCAGCTTTTCCAGCAGCCTGCGAGAGATTTTCAACAGAAATCCTCCCCTGCTTTTATGGTTTCTGCCACCGACGCTGCCGAGAACGAGTCCCTGCTCCGTAGGCAGTTCCTCTCCCTTGCGCCAGCGGCGGGGACGGAACGGTACCGTCCGGTATGTTTTGCTGATCTCCCTGGGCGTTGCCCACCGGGCTGTGCCGTGCTGACCGTCGCCAACGGTTTTGCTCTTGAAATTGTTGAGAGAATAATTCTTGGAGAGGAAGGACATTACGAGCAAGAATGCCAGCAGGCCGCCGCCAAGCAAAATCAGGGGCCATACATTTTCGTTCATGTGTCTTTCTCCTTCTTCTCGAATTTAGCGCAGAGATCGTCATTCCAATCCTTGCGCACCGGACGGAGCCGCTCCACATCCAAGCCCATGTCCTCCAGCGTATCCGTCATACGGTCGCAGGCATCGTTGCCCGCGTCATCGTTGTCGAGGCACAGATACACCATGTCCAGTTTCGGATTCTGCCGCAGCCGCTCCAACACAGGCTGAATAGAAGTTCCGCAGCAGGCAACGTAGCTGTGCTCCTGCCAGCCGTATGGATAGAGGGTAATGTGGGACAGAAGGTCGATGGGCGCCTCGAAGACATAGAGGGACTTGTCGGTCCCGCTTTTGTGGAAGCAGTGCTCGCTGGCGCTGCTCTCGATGTTCATGCGAAAGGTCTTGCCCTCGCTGTTGGTGCTGCGGATGTGGGCGTGTTTCGCCTCGCCGCTGCCATCCAGCCCCACGAAAACGCAGTTGTGGTGCTTGTCCTCGTAGAGCAGCTTTTCGTGTACGAAATAGGAAATGACCTCGCGGTCAATGTGGCGCTGACGCATGAGGTAGGCATACATACGCCGCATGGTTCCGTAAGGTTCCGGCAGCGCGAAGGGCTTCGGAGCCTCCTTTGCGGGCTTTGCCTGCTCATACGATTTTCCATTCTTTCTGCCCAGCAAAAGCAAAACCGCCTCCTGATAAGGGAGGCGGTAATAACGCTGGACAAAGCTGACGGCATAGCCGCCCTCGCGCGCGGAATGATCAAACCATTTGTTGCCCCGCACGGTGATGCTGGGATCGTTGGGCGTACGGAACTCCCGGCCAGAGCGCACGGGTCGCTCGCCCTGGGCGCGCAGCAGAGACACGAGATCCGTGTTCTGCGCCCGCGCCTTTTCCTCCGGCGTGAAATAGATAAATTGGCTCATGACATGTCCTTTCAAAATTCTGCTTTGCGCTATCTGAATGTCTGTTCCTCATGGTCATCCGGCTTATGCCCCGTCGCCAGCCGCTTGCGCTGCAATTCCTGTCGGCGCTTGCGGTCGATCTGCAAGCCGCAGTGGATCTGGTCGATCTTGCTGTTGTCCTCGAAGATCCTGCTCATGTGGTGCAGCATCCGCACGACGGTTTCTCTCACCGTGTGGGCATGGTAATCTGCTCCTGCCGGTGCGCTCTCTTTTTGCTGATTGGGGTGATCTGACTGCTGAGAAAAAGCCGGTGCATCTTCAACCGCAGGCGGCGTGGTGCCCTCAGAAGCGGCAGCATCAGAGGAACCGGGATCTTCTGGTGCGGCACTCGCCGCACGGTCAGATTTGGGCTGCGCCGACGCGAGAGATGCCGTGACCTCAGAGTTCTTTGGCGCGGCTTCTGCAGCATCCTTTTTGATGATAGGTCCTTCCTGCGCGGAAGGTGTTCTCCGCACATCCGCGTACCGTTGCCGCTCTGCTATCCATTGCAGTGTTTCCTGAATGACCATGTTGCGGACGCTCCGGAACTCCTTTTGCTGGGAGAGCGGCAGACGCTTGGGCGGCCGCTGATCGTAGTCCAGACACACCTGCTCGTAGAGCGTCTGCCACGTTTCGTAGGCGGCGGACACCTGCTCGTTCTTCGCCAGCTCCTCCACGATGGCATCCACGATGGCCTTGACCCTTGGCGGCAGGTAGCCGTAGACCTTTCGGCCCTTGATCGTCAGCAGACGTTCTGCCAACTCCTCGGTGAGCTGCTCCAGACGCGGGTTATCCGACGTGCCATGCTCCAGCTGTGCGATGCACTCCACCATTGCCTTGCGGGTCTGCGCCTGCAACTCCTGCCGCGCGGTATCCTTTTGCTGGTAGATGTGCATCCGATCCGCGTGGTAGATCCGTCTGGCGAAGACGGATTTCATTTCCCGGATACCCTCTTTGGTGAGGTATCCCTCCTTGGGATCTGCGGAAAAGATGATCATGTGAATGTGCACCTGCTTCGGCTTGCGATGAAAGGCGGCATACCAGCGCAGGTTGTCCGATTGAATCTTGTACGCCGCCGCGATGTCGTTGGCAGACGCCTTGACCAGAGCCTGCCAGTTTTCCGCGTTGTCATAGCCCAGCCGCTCTGCGTCCTCACGGCGCAGCGCCACCACCGGTGTCCATACATTTCCGGTGTGCTCCGCCACCTCCCGTACCGCCTGCGCGAGATTTCTCACCTTGCCATGAGCGTCCCACAGACCATGCTCGCCGTCCTTTTGAACACCGGGGCGGTGGGAGATGTAGTCGATGAAATTTTCCTTTTGATCCAGTGCCTCCAGATAATTCTCCTGCACCTGCTGAATAAATGCGGAGGCGCTGCCCTGAGTGGGGTGATCCAGATACTCCTCATACTCAATGAGTTCCCAGCAAGAGGGAAAGGTCTTCAGCAGCCGTGCGATGAATTCCTGCTGCTTTTTTGTGGCGGGGAGTGTACTGCGCTCATCCGCCAACAGCTCCACGCCGGGACGGGTAGCGACATAGCGAGTACGCTGCGCGAGCTTCGCGGCGTTCTGTCCGCCCTTGAGGTAGGGGGAGATCAGTACGATCCGGGCCATTCATCCTCCGGCTCTATGCGCCGCTGCTGATGCACCGCGCTTTCAAAGCTCACCTGACCGTTGGTGCGCTTCACCTCATCCACCGCAAAGCCGCGCAACTCTCGTGTGTAGATGTCGTCGGTACGAAAGTGCGCGGCGATGGTGTGGCACATCATGTTCAGCTCCACCGCCCACTTAAAGATGATGCGGCAGAGCCGATTGTTGTTGTCGTCCAGTGTACCCTGAATGGCTGTCAGGATAGCCTTCGAGAGATACGCGGTGTTGTCCTCCGTGCCGAGATAGCCCATGTAGAAGCGCAGCGCTTTGTTGATAAACTCACTGCGGTTTTTGCAGTTGTCAGCCTTCAGCCATCCGTCCATGCGCGGAACGAGCCCTGCATCCAGCCAGACAACGGTTCGCTCGATCCTTTTTTCTGTTACTTCACTCATCTGTATGCCTCTCCTTTCTCAAAAGGCGCAATCCCTTGCTGCGCCTGCATTTTCTCCGGTAAGGTTCACCCAAGCCTTGCAAATACGCTCCAAAGGTGCACCTTGCCGAACCTTCAAAAAAGCCCCGCACTGCGGGGCTTTGTGGCTGAGAGGGGCCCGCGCACGGGCACCTCTCTTTATCTAGTGCTTTTATCGAACGGGTAAATAAGGGGCGAAAACCTCCGGAACAGGGCATGGTCAGGAGGAAAAACACCCTCTCCAAAGGCTCATTTCTCCATCGCCGGAGCAGTATTCACAAGACTCTCTCACACATCGCCCACAAACGCCGCAACAATCGTTTCAATGGGCTTTGGCGGGTACACACTCCACCCCAGCCCTTAAACGCGCACACAGCGGCGCACAAGGCGAAACAGGGGGGCGTTCTCAGGGGCGGTGGTGACGATGTTTTCGGCAGCGGGATCATCGACACCATGAAGTCACGCAAAAACTGAATAAGCTGTGAGCGAAAAAGCAGGAGGGAGCTGCGTCCGCACATGCGGATGCAGTTTCCTCCTGCGCCGCAGTGCCGAAGCACTGCGTAGTCCCATTACGGAGCCCGGAGCAGTGGAGTACTTCGCAGACTGCTCTGGATCATACTGACAACGGCTTGTGATTGATTTGCAATGCAAATCTTGACTTTCCATCCAGAAATCTGTATTCTTAAATCGTATTATCCTATCCTTACTCCTTTTTTGCCAGATAGAATATGCTATAATGCCTTTGCGACACAACTAAATATCCACCTGTTTCGCATCCTCACAGGCGGCGGCGTTGTGCGCCTTTCGGCGTGTTTCTTCGCTCGCATACGATTTTATTGAAGGAGGAAAGTTTATCGTGCACGACTTTATCGGAACCATTTTTTATTATTTTCGAAATGCAATCCCCCTCGCTTTGATCGGCTTGGCGGCAGGTGCAGTGATTCTTGTTATGCTGGACCTGAAGTGCCGCCGAGAAGGAAAATGTTTTCCGAAAGGGCGAGCCGTAGTTGTTCTCCTTCTGTTGTGCTACTTGGGCGGGCTTGCTGCCATCACTTTAATGAACCGTAGGGATGGTATGCAAATGGGCATCCAGTTCCTTCCTTTTATGGCGTTTTGGGAGGCGTGGAATAACTTTACTCTGCAGATCTGGCTAAACCCTTTGTTGAACATCGCTATGTTCCTTCCACTGGGCGTACTGCTTCCTCTTGCGGTAAAGCGTTTCCGACGGTGGTTTTGGATGCTGACCGCCGGGGTCGGCACATCTCTTGTGATCGAGCTGCTTCAGTATGTCCTTGGTCGTGGACAGACCGATGTGGACGATTTGATATGCAATGTTTTGGGGGCTATGCTGGGGTACTGCTTTTGTATGCTGTTCGTCAGCTTGGTGAGAAAACAATGGAAAACCGCCGGAGCCTATGCCATTCTTCCCCTTCTGTCCATCGCTGCTCTGGCCGGTGTGTTCCTCACCTATCATTTCCAGCCCTACGGCAATCTTGCGGATGCTCCGATCTACGCCGCCAACACCAAGGGAATAGAATGGGTGCAGGAGTGTTCACTATCTGATGAGCCGGGGCCGTCTGGGGTGTACTGGACGGAACCGTTCACCATAGAAAGCAGCGACGCTTTTGCAGTAGGTTTATTGGGCGGCAAGGGGCTGAAATCAGATTTGGCACTCCTGACGTGGATTACTATGACAATACCGCCGTCTATTCTGACCACCAAACCTATGCCCTGTGGGTAACTTACAAAGACCGCTCCTATGAGTACACAGATTACCGCGTGGACAGCGAACTACGATACAGCGGAAAGGGCGGAGCGA
>UMDY01031178.1_pt1 | contig 20174 bp, 20 predicted proteins | sample 1964591 | NCBI WGS metagenome assembly UMDY01 (sample SAMEA4836004, study PRJEB28245) | human gut metagenome | biome: gut microbiome; material: fecal sample | place: Denmark | collected 2008
CGCCTGTGGAGATAGTAGGTTACGAGGTCGATGAAGCAGGAAGTCCATTGGCTTAAGACAATGGGTAGTTCACGACTTTTAGTTAGGTAAATCGTTTATGTAAAATGGAGGGGATTGACAGATGAATTATATCGAACAACTCGGTGAAGCTGCAAAGAAAGCAAAAAAGAGCATTGCAACGGCATCGACAGCAAAGAAAAATGAAATTCTTGAAAAAATAGCACAGAATTTGAGAAAAAATATTGATGTTATACTTAGTGAAAATGAAAAAGATACGGCGATGGCGAAAGAAAACGGTATAACAGATGCCATGGTTGACAGATTGCGTCTTACACCTGAAAGGATAAATGACATAGCAGATGCATGTATTTATCTGACGGGATTAAATGACCCTGTAGGTGAGGTTATCGAGGGATACACAAGACCAAATGGAATGAGAATCACAAAGACAAGAGTTCCGATGGGTGTCATTGGTATTATATTTGAGTCAAGACCGAATGTTACAGTGGATGCGGCAACTCTCTGCATAAAAAGCGGAAATGCAGCTATACTCAGAGGTGGAAAAGAGGCTATAAATTCAAACAAAATTCTTATGGATATAATGAGAACTTCGGTAGAAGAGTGTGGTATTCAAAAAGATATAATTCAGCTTGTCGAGGATACTTCAAGGGAAAGCTCGAATCAGATGATGAAGGCAAACGGTTATATTGATGTACTTATTCCGAGAGGCGGAAAAGGACTTATAAAAGCTGTAGTTGAAAATGCAACTGTGCCTGTTATAGAAACAGGAAGCGGTAATTGTCATATTTATATAGATGAAAGTGCTGATATAGACATGGCTGTATCAGTGACAAATAATGGAAAAACACAGCGTCCAAGTGTATGCAATGCACTTGAGACATGCCTTGTACATAAATCAGCTGCAAAGGAGTTTCTTCCAAAGCTCATGGATGAGTTTAAAAAGTTTGATGTAGATGTAAGAGGATGTGACAGAACGAGAGAAATACTCGGAGATGGCATAAAAAAAGCCACAGAGCTTGACTATGCCACAGAGTTTGATGATTATATAATGGCTGTGAAAGTTGTAGATGATATAGATGAAGCTATTGAGCACATATCAAAGTATTCTACGGGACATTCAGAATGCATAATCACAAACAATCTTAAAAATGCCGAAAAGTTCCAAAGGGAGATTGACAGTGCATGCGTATATGTAAACTGTTCGACAAGATTTACGGACGGAGGCGAATTTGGATTTGGAGCTGAGATAGGAATATCAACACAGAGGCTTCATGCAAGAGGTCCTATGGGACTTAGGGAACTTACGACAATGAAGTATCTTATAAATGGAGATGGACAGATAAGAAAATAATTTAAGAAAGAACAGGATAATAGGATGGAATTGAAAATTGAAAAACTTGTTAAAAGTTTTGAAGAAAAGAGTGTTATTAGGGGAGCAGAGTATTCTTTTGAAAAAGGAAAGATATATGGTCTGCTTGGAAGAAACGGAGCCGGAAAAACAACATTGTTTAACTGCATAAGCGGTGAGATGGATTTTGACAGCGGAAAAATATATATTCAGGATGAAGAAAACAATGAAAGCATGGATTACGAAAAGATAGGATATGTTTATTCAACACCTATACTTCCGGAATTTTTGACGGGCTATGAGTTTATAAAATTTTTTACTGACATAAACAAAAAGAAAATAAAAAATATTAAAACACCGGAAGAATATGCGGACATGGTTTGTCTTGAAAGAAGTGACCTTGACAAACTGATAAAAGGTTATTCGCATGGGATGAAAAACAAGATGCAGATGCTTGCGACAATTATTGCAAGTCCTGATATTATTCTTCTCGATGAACCACTTACTTCACTTGATGTTGTTGCTGCACATGAGATGAAGGAAATGCTCATGGATATGAAAAAAGATCATATCATCATATTTTCTACACATATACTTCAGCTTGCGAAGGATTTATGTGATGAGATAGTGCTGCTTCACGGAGGAAATTTATCAGGTGTGCCGGAAGAAATTTATCACAGTGTGGATTTTGAAGAAAAACTAATGCAGATGCTCAGTGATGAGAGTGAGACAAAGGTTGATGACATAGAATCATTTAATAAAACTTATATAGGTGGCGAGGTTGATGAAAATGCGTGTGTTGGAGTAAATACACAACCTGACGTTCAGGCTTCTGACAGGGATTATGATCCGTATGATTATGATTAGTGCAGCAAAAAATGAAAGGGGAAGTCAGAATGTTTGGATTGATGTACCAGCAGATGCAGATATCATATGCTGAAAAAATAAACAGATTTATATATACTATTAAAAGAATACCGTTTTTTGGAAAATACATACCGGAAGAATTTTATGCAAGAATATCATTAAAAAGAACACTTGCTGTATTTATAGGAATTTTGTCATTGATTGAAGATATATTTTATAAGTTTATCTATTTTTTTGGTGCAGTTCTTATGGAAGTGATTATGATTGCTGCTAAGTTAGATGAGGATAAATTTGTTTTTGATGAAGCCGGAATTATGATATTCTGGATATTTTTCTTTATGAACTTTCTGCTTGGTTCATTTGTGAACAGCAGAATATGTGCATGTGATGAAAACGATTATCTTATGGTGGGACTTTTGAGAATAGATGCCAGAAAATATTTTCTGATAAAGATGTTTAAGTCACAGATAACGCAGATTATATATTACACGGTGTTTATGCTTGTGGCACAGCATATATTTGATGGAAATATAAAAACGACACTTCTTTATATGTCAGGATTTGCAGCATTTCGTTTTATAGGGGAAGCTTTAAGACTGTATTTAAATGACAGGTTTGGAATGCCATTTACAGATAAAAATAAGGTATTGAATGTTTTATATAATGCTTATGTCGGAATAATGCTTTTTGCTGCATATGGGATTCCTTTTATACTGCTGTTCACAAAATATGTGCTCGAATATAATGTAGCAGTATTTCCGGATATATCTGTTATAGCTGCCAATCCTGCATTCCTTTCAGCATCAGTTATGCTTGCGATTGCATCGATAAGATATATTGTGACTTACAAAAATTATCCGTTTGTTGCAAAGAGACTTGCAGGATTTAATACGATAATGCAGCAGAAAACCGTCGCAGAGAATGTCTCAAAAGTCAATAAAGATGTTGAGGCAGATGATCTTACGGAAAAAGAGACAGGTAAAAGAATTTTTGAAGAAAAACAGGGCTATGAATATCTTAATGCGATATTTTTTGAGAGACATAAAAGGATATTTTCAAAGCCAAGAAAGATAAAGACTGTTATATCATTTATTCTGATGGCTGCTGGTATAGTGGCAATTTTTATATTCAAGGCAGGTTCGACGGCAAAGGAATTTAATGCATTTGCAGATGATTTATGGAAAGCAATGGATAAGATAATAACAATTCTGGTATTTATTATGTATTGCATAACATCAGGAAGAAATATAACAAAGGCATTGTTTTATAATTGTGACCATAGTCTTTTGAAATATGGATATTACAGAAAATCGGAAGCTATTTTGAAAAATTTTAGGATAAGGCTCAGGTTTATGCTGAAAAATGAGCTTCCAATGGTTTTGGTTTTATGTGTTGGATTTGTAATAGATACATTCCTGCTTGGCAAGATTGACCAGTGGGTGAAGCTTCTGTCAATAATAGGATGCATAGTATTGTTAAGTATTTTTTACTCAGTGATGTATCTGTGTATGTACTATATATTCCAGCCATACACAGAGGGTGGGAAGGAGACGGGAGTCGGATATTCGATATGTAAAGGCGTGATATATATCGCATCGTATTTTTGTTTACAGATAGACACGATTCCACAGTATTTCGTAAGTATATTGCTGGTGGTAACAGTTGCAGGTCTTATCGCAGGTTATGCACTTGCGTATCTTATGGCACCTAAGCATTTTGTACTGAAATAGCTTATCATTAGTTATATATGAAAATGATATGGGAAAGGGAGTAATAATGGCTAAAAATAAAAAATACTACTTGAATGTGATATTTATGGCAGTGCTTTTGGCGGCAGTATTTTATGTGCTTTTAAAAGATCAGGATTTAAATGACATATTAAATGCGATGAAGGGTGCAAAGAAGTTTGATATGGTTCTTTCAATGCTTGCGGCACTTGTCTATGTGATAATGGAGGGATTTTCCATGCAGATAATACTTTATTCTCTCGATTTCAAAAAACAGGGATTAAGGTGTATCAAATATTCATTTATAGGTTTTTTCTTTAATGCGATTACACCGTCAGCATCGGGCGGACAGCCAATGCAGGTTTACTATATGCATGAAGAAGGGATAAATGCGGGGGCATCTTCCGTGACACTTCTTTTCTGGACTATAATATATAAAGTAGTCCTTGTGGTATTTGAACTGTATGTATTTTTATTTCATTTTAATTTTGCCGTAAAATATATCGGCGGATATATGTGGCTGTTTATTGTCGGAATGGCAGTAAATGTGATTTCGATAGTTTTGTATTCCATAATAGTTTTTTCAAAGACTGGTGCAAAAAAACTCGCTTATATGGGAACAACACTGTTACATAAAATAAGGATAGTGAGACATAAGGAAAAAGCAGAGAAAAAACTTGATGCTCTTTTGGAGTCATATAAAGATGGTGCAGAGTATATGCGTACTCATGGGAAGGTTGCCGTTGTTGTATTTTTTACAACCTGTGTACAGAGAATTTCATATTTTGCCGTGACGTGGTTTGTTTATACGGCATTAGGCGGAAAAGGCTTTTCGGTATTGGAGATTATTATGCTTCAGAGCTTTGTATCTGTATGCATAGATATACTTCCATTTCCGGGTGGAGTAGGTGCAAATGAAGGATTTTTTGTGGCTCTTTTTGCACCTGTTATGGGACACAGCATGGCGGTATCGGCAATGCTTCTCAGCAGAGGATCAAGTTTTTATGTGTTAGTTATAGTAAGTGCGGCAGTATCAATGTTTGCACAATTTCAGAATGTACGGAGGAGTAAATGTCAGAATACAAAATAGTTTATGAAGGCGGAACAGGAGAAATTGTTGAAAAAAAATCAAGATTTATAGCAAATGTTTTTAAAGTGGAGAGTGAGGATGAAGCTCTTGAAATTATAGAACAGACAAGAAAAAAATATTGGGATGCAAGGCACAATTGTTTTGCGTATATCATTGGTGAAAACGGTCAGACGAAAAGGTGCAGTGACGACAAGGAACCGCAGGGGACGGCAGGAAAGCCGATACTTGAAGTGATTGAAGGTGCAGGAATAATAAATATTCTTGTCATTGTCACAAGATATTTTGGAGGAACGCTGCTTGGCACGGGAGGGCTTGTAAGAGCATATTCCGGAGCGACGAAAGAGGGGATTGCAAACAGCAGCATTATCACTAAGGAGCAGGGAAAGAAATTTGTGGTTGACACAGATTATAATGGTGTAGGCAAATTGCAGTATATTGCTGCAAACATGCAGATAACGATAATGGATACACAGTATACAGATAAGGTTATAATGACACTTATAGTACCGCTTGATAAATGTGAGGAACTAAAGAAAAAAATTGTTGAAGCAACGGCGGGCAAGGCAGAGATTAATGACGATGAAGAAATTTATTTTGCAATGCTTGACGGTGAGCCGGTAATCTTTTAGAAAGGTAGTAAGTTAATGGATTTATTTGAATATATGCGGGAACAGAGCAAAGAAGATGAATCGCCTCTTGCATCAAGGCTTAGACCAAAGACGCTTGATGAAGTGGTTGGGCAACAGCATATTATCGGAAAAGGAAAACTTCTGTATCGTGCCATAAAAGCAGACAAACTTGGTTCAATAATATTTTACGGACCTCCGGGAACCGGAAAGACAACACTTGCAAAAGTTATTGCAAATACTACAAGTGCTGAATTTTTACAGATAAATGCGACAAGTGCCGGAAAAAAGGATATGGAAGAAGTTATTGAGAAGGCAAAAAACAATGCCGGCATGTATGGAAAAAAAACTATTCTTTTTGTTGATGAGATTCATAGATTTAACAAAGGGCAGCAGGATTATCTGCTTCCGTTTGTCGAGGACGGTACTATTATTTTGATAGGCGCAACAACAGAAAATCCATATTTTGAAGTGAACGGCGCTCTTATATCAAGGTCGAGGATATTTGAATTAAAATCATTACAGACAAAAGATATAAAAGAACTTATTCTAAGAGCAGTCAATGACAAAGAAAGAGGCATGGGTTCATATAATGCAAAAATAGATGATGATGCCCTTGAATTTCTTGCGGATATGGCAAACGGAGATGCGAGAGCAGCGTTAAATGCAATTGAGCTTGGAATACTTACAACCGACAGAGGTGAGGATGGTATTATTCATATAACACTTGAGGTTGCAGGAGAATGTATACAGAAAAGACCTGTAAGATATGATAAAACGGGTGATAATCATTACGATACAATATCCGCATTTATAAAAAGTATGAGAGGTTCAGACCCCGATGCCGCCGTTTATTATCTTGCAAGGATGCTGTATGCGGGTGAAGATGTAAAGTTTATTGCGAGAAGAATAATGATATGTGCGGCTGAGGATGTATCAAATGCCGACCCGCAGGCACTTGTCGTAGCAGTAAGTGCCGCACAGGCAGTTGAGAGACTCGGAATGCCTGAGGGACGGATAGTGCTCGCACAGGCAGCGGCATATGTGGCATCTGCACCGAAGAGTAATTCGGCAATAATGGCTATAGATGATGCGATGGCATCTGTTCAGAATGAGAAGATAAGCGGAGTGCCAAATCATCTTAAAGATGCACACTACAAGAGTGCAGGAAAACTTGGCCATGGCAATGGTTATAAATATGCGCATGATTATCCAAATCATTATGTAGAGCAGCAATATCTTCCGGATGAACTTGTTGGAAGAAAATTTTATGTACCGTCGGAAAATGGCTATGAGAAGAATATCAGAGAATACTTTGATAAAATAAAGAATTAGGTTTTCAAGTTGAGCATTTGTTAAAAATTGAAAACTAAGATTATTAGGAATTGTGAGGTGAATTGAGTGAAAAAAATAAAACAGATTGCAGCGATTATAATGTGTGTAATACTGGTTGGCATGTATGTGGCTTCGTTTATTGCGGCAATTTTTGCTAAACCGCAGGCGCATGGTCTTTTTATGGGAAGTGTTGGTTTGACAATTATGCTGCCACTGCTTCTTTATGCGTACACTATTATATATAGGGTACTTCATCCTGCCATATCTGATGAAGAAGAACCGGATATTTATGGTGATGACGAATATGCGGAAGACGAATCAGGCTTTGACGGTGACGACGAGGATGCGGACGAAGACGAATCAGATTTCGACAGTGATGGCAATTATGCGGATGATGATGTGGCTATCGAGGAAGACGATAATGATTTTTAGCGGTAGAAAAAATAGGGATAAGGGAAATTCGACTATGAGAGATAAAAGAGATAATATGAAAGATAAAACCGGATTTGCAATATGGTATGAAAAAACGGTTGGGAAACTGATACCAAAGCAGACAGTTATATCACTTATTTCATGTTTTGTATTGAATTCAGTGATATATACGGGAACACAGATACTTATGAAAAATGCGAAACATTACGATTTATCAACGAAGTTTGATAAGGAACTTCCGTTTGTAAAGGAATGGATATATGTGTATCTTATATGTTTTGCATTTTGGGCTGTGAATTACATAATGATATCGAGAACAAAAAATGAGCATTGGTATAAATTTGCAACAGGTGATTATCTGTCAAGAATTATATGTGGTGTGTTTTTTATATTGCTTCCAACGACAAATGCAAGACCAGAGGTTACGGGAAACGGACTTTCGAGTATACTTATGAGATTTATATATACGGTTGACCCGGCTACCGACCTATTTCCGTCAATACACTGCCTTGTAAGCTGGATGTGTTTTATTGGTATAAGAAAACAAAAACATATACCGGCATGGTATAAAGCTTTTTCAGCGGTGTTTGCAATAATGGTTTTCGCTTCAACACAGTTTACAAAGCAGCATTATATTGTTGATGTGTTTGCGGGTGTGGCGATAGCAGAGCTATCTTATTTTATAGGAACACATACAGATCTCTACAAGAAAATATGGAAAATGTTTGACAAAGTAAACTATATTGTATTTGGGAGAGAATAAATGTCAGGAGCAAAGAAAAATATTTTTAACGCAGCATTTTTACTGCTGGTTCTTATTATTACCCTATATTCAGTATTTCACGGTGAAAATCTGTCTGAGCTTTTGATGTACTTAAAGCAGGGGGATTTCAGATACTGGATACTTGGTGCAGTGTTTGTAGTCGGATTTATCGAATCTGAATCATTGATAATATATTATATGATGAAAGTTCTCGGTGAAAATGTAAAACTTACGCATTGTTTTTTATATTCGTTTGTTGGATTTTTCTTTTCACTCATAACACCGTCAGCTACAGGAGGTCAGCCGGCACAGCTTTATTTTATGAAAAAAGATAAATTGTCGTTGCCGACATCTACGATGGTTTTACTCATTGTAACAATAACATACAAACTCGTTCTGGTAGTGCTTGGGCTTTTGGTGATGATATTAAGACCGGAGCCGGTATGGGAACTTTTAAAACCTATATATGGGTGGTGCTATTTGGGAATTTTCTTGAATGTTGTGTGTGTTTTTGGTATGCTTATACTTGTATTTCATCCTACGCTTGCAAGCAGAATAGTATTATTTTGCGTGAGACTGTTTGACAGGATGTTTAAGACAGACAAGGAAAAAAAGTATGGAGAACGTCTTGAAAGAGCGATGGAAAAGTACAGAAATGCGGCAGAATTTTTCTATAAAAATATAAGAGTTATAATAAATGTTTTTTTGATAACATGCGTACAGCGTTTTTTGCTGTTTGCGGTTACATATCTTGTATATAAGTCATTTATGCTTAATTTTACAAGTGCAGGAGTTGTAATAACATTACAGGGAATGATATCGGTTGCGGTTGATATGCTGCCGCTGCCGGGCGGACTTGGAATAAGTGAAAAATTATTCAAGGACATATTTGTGCAGGTATGCACAAAGAAATATACACTGCCTGTTATGATAGTGAGCAGAGGACTTAGTTTTTATGTTCAGCTCGGAATAAGCGCAGTTATGACAGTAGTTGCATATCTGCGTATTGGGACAAAAGATAAATAGCGAAAAGGGTGGCAGATGAGAAAGACAACAGAATTGTTGTTTTCCGGAAAGAAATGAGGATAGTTATGAAAGAGAATGTTAAGGAAAAGAAAATTACAGATAAGCTGATAGGGGTTTATGATTATACGGTTATACTTACATATATCAGTCTTTTTATATCTGTTATAGGTATGACACAGGCAATGAACGGCAGATTTAGGACTGCAGTTACATGTCTTGCACTTTCAGGTCTTTGTGATATGTTTGACGGAAAGATAGCGAGAAGTAAGAAAAACAGAACAGATGATGAAAAATTGTATGGTGTCCAGATAGATTCGCTTTGTGATGTTGTATGTTTTGGAATATTTCCGGCACTTATATGTTTTCTTATAGGAGTGAGAGGGCCTGTCGGCAATCTGGTTATAGGTTATTATTGTATATGTTCAGTTATAAGACTTGCGTTTTTTAATGTGTTGGAGACAAGAAGGCAGCAGGTAGAGGAAGGTGCAAATAAGTATTACCACGGACTTCCGATTACATCAATGGCAATTGTACTGCCACTTGTCTTTATGCTTCAGGTATTTATAAGTGATTGTGTATTTGTAATTGTATTATACTTTGCACTTGCAATAGTAGGAACATTGTTTATAGTTGATTTCAAATTAAAAAAGCCTGACAATAAGACACTTGTATTTTTGGTATTATTAGTGGCAGTTGCTGTGATAATAGTAGTTGTGTTCTCAAAATACAGAGTGCCAAAACCGCATTTTTTTGAAAAACCGCTTTGGAAGTTTTTTAAATCATAATGAATGCAGATAGTGATAATATAAAATGCTAAGTCATTGCAGATGTGTTGACTTAGCATTTTTGTCTTGCTATTCTATAATAAATAAGTAAATATAATGATGTTAGGGTCAAAAGGTATTTTGATCCCAATTAATGCCACGGATTGCTTCATTGCTGTGCAATTTTCGCAATCCTGCAAACACCTCCAATCCCGCATATTTGCAAGCAAATCTGCTACTTGTCGGTGTTTGGCGGGTCAAGGCACCAGATAGCAATATGTATGTAAACATACATTGCTATCTGCTTTTGACCCTTGCATCATATCATATAAGAAATGGGGATTAAAATGGAATTTGAAAGAATAAATTGCAGCAAAGAACAAAACAGTCAGGATAAATTTCTTGAAAAAATATATAAGAGCGAAGCCGGAAGGCTGATTTTAAAATTTCTTACAAGTAAAGCAGTATCGGAAATTGGCGGCAAATTTATGGACGGTCCGCTTTCGGTGCCTGCCATAAAGCCGTTTATAGAGAAAAACAATATAGATATGTCGCAGTATGAGGATAAGAAATATAAAAGCTACAATGATTTTTTTACAAGAAAGATTAAAGAGGGTGAAAGAATATTTGATATGACACCTGAACTGCTTTGTTCGCCATGCGACAGCAAACTTACGGTTTATAAAATAGATGAAAAATCTAAATATGAGATTAAAGGTACAAAGTATTCATTTGAAAGTCTTACAAGAAGCGGTAAACTTGCAAATTATTATAATGGCGGTTATATGCTTGTTTTCAGGCTTTGTGTGGACGATTACCACAGATATGCGTATGTAGATAACGGTAAGCTTGGTCCGATAAGAAGAATAGACGGCGTTTATCATACCGTAAATCCTGTAGCGATTGAGGCAGGGTACGATATATATAAGGAAAATACCAGAGAATGCAGTGTTTTGCACAGTGAAAATTTTGGTAAAATACTTCAGATTGAAGTCGGCGCCCTGATGGTTGGAAGAATAGTCAACAATGATGAGAAATGTAATGTGTCGAGAGGACAGGAAAAGGGACGTTTTGAATTTGGAGGTTCTACGGTTATACTGGCATTTTCAAAAGACAGCATAAAGATTAAGGATGAGATTATCAATAATTCAAAAGAAGATTATGAAACAATTGTAAAAATGGGAGATGTAATCGGAGAAAAATTTTAGAAAAGAGGAATCGATGGATACGCCAATCTGTGATTTTGTAAATAAATATATAGACAGTGATTTTTCAAGATTTCACATGCCGGGACATAAGGGAAAAGAATTTATAGGATGCGAGAGACAGGACATAACGGAGATAGATGGTGCGGATGTATTAAGCCACGCTGACGGAATTATAAAAAAAAGTCAGGAAAATGCCACAAAACTTTTTGGAAGCGGAGCATCATTTTATTCAACGGAGGGTTCATCACAGTGTATAAAGACAATGCTTGCGGCAGTTTTTATGGATTACAAAATAAGACAGGAACAAAAAAGTTCTGAAAGTACAATAAGCAGCACAAAACCATTCGTGCTTGCAGCAAGAAATGTACACAAGTCAATGATAGATGCACTTGCATTGCTTGATTTGAGTGTGGAATTTATGTATCCAAAAGATGCTGACAGTATATGCGTAAGCATGGTCACACCTGATGATGTGAAAAGTGAACTTGAAAAAAAACAAAAGCCGATGGCTGTATATATAACTTCACCTGATTATCTCGGAAATACAGCAGATATAGAGGGAATATCAAAAGTTTGTGAAGAATGTGATATTCCTTTGATAGTTGATAATGCACATGGAGCGTATCAGGCATTTTTGGACGAAAAAAAGTACGGGACAGTACATCCTATACAAAGCGGAGCTGCCATATGCTGTGATTCGGCTCACAAGACACTGCCTGTTCTGACAGGCGGAGCGTACATTCATGTGTCAGAGAAATACAGGGAAAGACTGGCACCTCATATTGCTTCTTATATGACAATATTTGGTTCGACAAGTCCGTCATATCTTATAATGCAGTCGCTTGATATGTGTAACAGGTATCTTGATGGGAAGTTTAGAGCTGAACTGGCTGACTGCATTAAGCGTATAGAAAAGGCAAAAGCTGTTCTTGCAGAAAATAATGTAAGCCTTATGGAAACTGAGCCGCTTAAAATAGTGATTGACACGGCGGCAGCAGGCATGGAGGGTGATGAGCTCGCAGATGAACTTAGAAAATATAAAATAGAATGTGAGTATGCAGATAAATATTTTGTTGTACTTATGATAACTCCGCAAAATGATGAGAAAGATTTTGAAAGACTTGAAAAATGGGCGTCAGATACTAAAGATTTCAGAAATAAAAAAGGAAAACTTGTACCCAAAAAGCTTGTTTTAAGCAGGGCTGAAAGAGTGATTGGAATAAGAGAGGCAGTTTTTTCACCATACAAAAAAGTAAGAGTTTCCGATGCCTGCGGCAGAATATGTGCATCACAGACAATAGCCTGTCCTCCGGCTATACCAATAGCTGTATGTGGGGAGAGAATAGACGAAAATATGATGAAAATTTTTAAGGAATATGCAATAGAGTATATAGACGTAGTTGATAACAGTTATATATAAATGTAATGGAAAAGTTTAATATAATATAGAAAAAATAGGAAGTGTATAAATATAAAAACTGAAATACGGTTTGTGAAAGGTGGATAAGGATATGAAAATATTATTTCCAACATGGAAAAGTTTCGGAGTAGAGGATATAAAAGAGACATTTGAAAAATTGGGGCATTCGGTATTATTGTATAAAAATGAGCCAAAGAATTACCGAATTGACCCAAAATATAAATCAGAAATAAAAAAATATATAAGAGAAAACAGTGTGGATGCAGTATTTACATCGAATTTTTATCCGGTAATATCAGATGGATGCAATGATATTAAAATTCCGTATCTTTCATGGTGTTATGACAGTCCGCTTATACTTACATATTCAAAATCAGTTTTTAATAAAGTGAACAGAATATTTATATTTGATTCCCTTATGGTTCAGGAACTTAGAAATCTTGGTGTAGAAAATGTCTGGTATATGCCTATGGCGGTAAACGAAAAAAGACTTGAAAAAATGAGTATATCAGCACAGGACAGAAAGATTGTAGAAAGCGATGTATCATTTGTCGGAAGACTTTATACAGAGGAACACAATCTTTATGACAGAATGGAGCCTAAACTTGATGATTACACAAAAGGCTATCTTGAAGGAATAATGGAATCACAGAGACTTATATACGGTTATACATTTATTGAGGAACTTCTGACACCTGACATTGTGGAAAAGATGATGGCAGCAATGCCGGTAAAAGTGCAGGAAAACGGAATGGAGAGCATTGAGTATATCTATGCCAATTATTTTTTATGCCGCAAGATGACGCAGCTTGACAGAACAGGCATATTTAAATATTTAGGAGAAAATCTTCAAAATATAAAACTTGAAAATGGAAAGAGCATAGCACCGATGAAACTTTATACATCAGAACCAACACCGTGGTTAAAGGGGATAAAGAACATGGGCGAGGTGCATTATATGTATGAAATGCCGCTTGTATTTAAGTATAGCAAGATAAATCTCAATATAACACTCAGAAGTATAAGAAACGGAATACCGCTTCGTGCGATTGACATAATGGGTGCAGGCGGATTTTTGCTTACAAATTACCAGAGTGATTTTGCGATGCACTTTGTTGATGGGGAAGATTTTGTGAGTTACAGTGACAGAGAGGACATGCTTGAAAAGATAAAATATTATCTCGTACATGAGGATGAAAGAAAAGCAATTGCGGAGAACGGCTGTAAAAAAGTAAGAGAGGAACACACATATACACAGAGATTGTCCGAAATAATTGGGAGCATTTAAAGAGGAATGTTGATTTCCAAAACTGTAATAAAATTCCTAAAACTGCAAAAAGTCTTGAAATACGAGAAAAAAGATGATACCTTTTGAAAAAACAGGAGGTACATAGGAATGTTAGATAAATATTTAAATTTATTAATAAATAATGGAATTATGCCACAGAGAGAAGTGGATATATATAAATACAAACTGAATTGTTTACTTGAAAAGATATTTACGATAAGTGTAATGATACTTATAAGTTTGTTTTTTAAACAAACGATAGGCATAGTTATATTTAGCGTATCTTTTTTTTCGCTTAGAAACAGAACCGGGGGATTTCATCTGAGTTCATTTAAAATGTGTTTTTTTGGTACAATGGCAATAGAAATGGTAGTAATACTTTGTATAAAATTACAGGTTATTCCACTTACAATATCAGGAATATTGTCTGCAATAGCTACGATTATTATTTTAATTTTAGGAGCAGCAAATCATCCTGATATGGACTATGAAAAGGAAGAATTTAAATTTAATAAAAAATATGCAAGATTAATTGTAATAATAGAATTTTTGATAGTTGTTTTCTTTAATAAAATCAAGGTATCGGGAATGTATATTCAATCTATAGAGTTTTCTATTATCCTTGCATCTGTTTTACTAATAACAGCATTTGTTACGGGACAGCATAAAAAAATAATGTAAAAATCGACAAAATATTTCTAAAACTGCAATAAAATTTCCAAAACTGCAATGCGCATTGAAAAGTAAAATAATAAATGATATTTTCTAATTGTTGTTAGAACTAACAATAGTAAAAATGGAAGGAGGAACAGGCATGAATATTAAAGAGAAAGCAGTAGAGGTTTCAGGTTCTGTACTGAAAAAAATGGTTGAGAAAGAAAAGCAGGGAAATTCTAAATGCTGCGCAATTTTACATCAGCCAAAAAGACCAACAGCTTTAAAAAGAAGCGCAAAGTAAGTTTAATTATTGAAAAGAATAGTAATGTTTTATAATAGGGAAAATATTGGGAACAAAAATCTCTCACTCTTTAACTCTACCCAGGGTGAGAGATTTATTTGATAAATAAATGGAAAAAATGAACGGAGAGAATGAATATGAATAATAAAATAAAAAAACTAATGATATTTTTTATGTGTATTTGTCTATTAATAACAAACAATGTACAGGTATTGGCAGCAGGAAAAACGATTGGTGCATATAAAAATACAACTTATACCGTAGATAAAGGCTCAGATGCGAAAACGATATACGATGGAGTTATAAAAGAAGATAGTAATTATTCAGGTATCTACAAAGATGTGAAAAATAAAAAAATGACAGAAAGTGACTTCTATGATAAAACAAAAACTATTAAATATTGGTCGAGTCATGGTTCGGTTACTGGACAATTGTTTGGAGACAGCAATAATAGCTGTAGTTTTAATATTTTTAGCAAAGATAATTTTACATGGGCAGGTGGAAATTTGGAATTTGTTTTTTTGGCAGCGTGTAATCAATTGAATAAAGAATCAAAGAATCCTTTGAAAAAATATGCTAAAGCAATGCTAGGAAATAAAGCAGTCCGAGTTATTTGCGGGTATCATGACAAAGCACCTGCAATAGCTGACAATAAAGTTGCTAATAAATTTTTAGATTTTGCAAAAACGGGAGAGTCAGTAAAATCGTCATGGATTAAAGCAAATGAGTATGTGTATGCTCATAACGGATATACAAATGCAAAAAATTATGCAGTATTAACTCATACAGGAAATGTACAATATTCTAGATTTCCAGGTTTTTCAGGCAATACTTATGCACGACCTAAATTGGATTCTAAAAAAATATTACGCTTTCGTAAAAATGTAGAAAATGGAGAAACAGTGATAAATACAGCAAGTGTAAAATTGAGAAAAAAAATTGTGAAAGAAAAAGATATAAAACCTATAAAATTACAGATATCACCTAAATGTGATGATTTTATCATGAATAATGGTAATAAAATAAGTATAGATGGCGGCGAAATTACCGAAAAAGAAATTGCAATCGGTAAAATGGATTTATATAAACAGATAGCTAGATATGTAAAGCAGAATATATTAAATTCAGAAGATATTGATTTAGAAATGAAAAATATGAAAATTGAATCAATTGTTGCTGATGATGCACTTTCAGAAATAAAAGATGATAAGATTGTGTCGTATGTAGTATCATTTGCACATATTGAAGAAGGATATGGATTCCTAAATGATAAGGCAACTTTTATTATTGATAGTGATGGAATAAAATATATTACGATAAATTGGAGCAAATTGAAATAAGAAATGATTAAGATATTGGTTATTCCAAATTGACAAATCGCCAATGGTATATGCAGAAAAATTGAAAGAACTTCACCAGTAATGTGAACAATACGGCAAAACAAGGTATGTGTCTGAGTAAATTAGATTTTCGTGTAGCAATGTAGGTCAGTAAGAACAAAACAGACCAGACATGGAAAGTTCATTATCATAGTTAAGCACAGGGTTAATAGCCTTTATAAAACAAAAGAAAATGATGCTTTATTAGGCAAGTGTACCTTGATTTGCCTACTCAGTATAAGTTACTGTGACTATTCTACACTTTTTGCTCATTTGTTAGAGGTAATAAAGTAAATAAAAAGTTTGACGAATAAAGATTTTTAGATTTGATATTATGGGAAGGAAAAATAAATGAATAATAAAAGACTTTTTTTATATAGAGTTATAGTTATATTAACTGTGTCAGTTATGGGACTTACAGGGTGTAAAAACACAAATACGAAAGAAAATAGTGAACCTGAAATTGCAACAGTTGCACCAACTGAAGGTAATGTTAATAATAGAGAGGCTAATGAATCTGAAAAAGATGCAGATAGTACAATAACAAAAGTAAATACAGTTTCGGAATATTATTTGGCGATGGGAGTATTTTCGGAGAATATTGTTTTGAACGGTGCTAATCGTGATGAGGCTGAAGTAAGTGTTGTAAATGAGAAAATATGTTTGCCACAGGGGATGTTTCGAGGCATTGCGGTGGCAAATCAGGCGAGAAAATGCAAAGGATATAGGGTGTCAAGGGATGAAGCAAATGAATTTATAGATATTATGGAAAATGCCCAAATTACTGAAAAGGATAAAGCTATTAAAGGGAGGAATATTGAGGCTCACATGGTTTACTTAAATAGTCATAGTGAGTTTAGAATAATAAATTTGACTTTTTATAAAAATGGATTTTTTAGTGTAGATGTTCAGGCAGATGATGAAAAAAAATTTGCGAAGGACCTGAAAATAAAAATACAATCAGAAAAAAATAAGAAACAGATTTATTTGAAAAGCAGCAAGCTTGAAAATTTAATAAAAAAATGGATAGGTTATAGAGAAACTGCTGCAGAAGAATTTGAACAAATTAAAAGCGTAGTTTATGAAAATGAAAGCATAAATAAAAGTGTCGAATTGAAAGAACAACAAATAAGTGAATTGAAAAAGCTGACACAAAATAATAAAATCATCGATGGAATGCCGTGTGATACCAATAATTATTTTGTGTGCACATTGTCAACAAACAAAAAATTACATTTTTCAATTTCTTCTGATGGAGATTGTTTATCAACAGATGACCATGTATATATGCTAAAAACTAAAAAGGCAGCATATGCAAGAGAGTTTGTAAAGTCGCTTGTCGCACAACATTAAAAAAGAATTTCGCTATGTTTCTTTACAGCATTGGTGGTTTGAGATACAATTTTATATAGGATTTAGGAGGAAATTTGTGTGAAATCTGATGTTATTAGAATTGCCATATGTGATGATGAAAAAGTCATAGCTGAAAAAATCAAGAAATATGTAGAAGATTATATTAATAAAACAGAATTACCTTATATAATAGATATTTACCGGTCAGGAGAAGAATTTATCCTGTTGAAAAATGCAATGACAGAATATGATATTGTATTTTTAGATGTAAGTATGAAAGAAATTGATGGAATAAAAACTGCATATGAATTACGAAAATACAGTGATAATACATATATAGTTTTTGTGACGGGATTTATTCAATATTCCTTAGCCGGGTATAAGGTTAATGCAATAAGATATATTATAAAAGATAACGATACCATAAAATCTGATATAGAAGAGGCTTTGGATACTATATTTGAAAAACTCGGTAAAAGAAGTGATGAGGTAATTTATGATTTTGTTGAGGAAAAATCGAAAAAAGTAATGATTTCAAATATAGTGTATATAGAAAGTTCATTGCATAGAATAAGTTTTCATGTTTATGAGGATGGAAGAGATAAAATATATACAATCTATAAAAAGATGGATGATATTGAAATAGAATTTAAGGCAGAGGAATTAGTTAGGGTTCATCAGAGTTTTATTGTTAATATGAAATATGTATGTGATATAAAAAGGTATTGTGTTAAGCTGATAAATTCTATTGAAATTCCTGTTTCAAAACAGAGATATAAAAATGCTATTTTGGAATATGCAAGGCAAAAGGGAGAGATTTAATGAGTGTATATCAGAACTATGTGATGATATTTATTGAGATGTCAAGTTTTTTGATATTTAACACAGCTTTTTCGGAATTTAAGTTGAGATTTCCGAAATGGGTACATATCATATGGCTTTTTGTTATGTCATCAGTGGGATTTGTTATAGATGGTGTATTTGTACAAAATTTTTTTTAAAAGCAAATGGCAATTATTATAGTTTTTATAATTGGAAGTATTGTAATTGGAAAGAAAAGTTTAAAAAATGCAGTTATTATATCAACATTATTTGATTTTATATTTTTAGCTGCTGATATGATTACTATATTGATAGACAGAGATGTATTTCAGATTGATATGAATGGACAAAGTCATATAGATGCATTTGTAACATTGATGAGTAAGTCTGTGTTGCTTATATTTGTGCTTATATTCAAAAAAATTGGGAGTAACAGATGTTTTCATATCAGTGGAGACAGAGATGTCTTATTTTTTTCGGTTTTTCCCTTAATATCATCAGGGGCAATTGCAGGTGTACTTAAATGCGGAGTTGGTTTGAAGTCAGAAAGTGAAATACAATTTGCATGGGTTGTGTTAGTCAGTCTTATTGCAATGAATATTCTTATAATTTTTTTTATGGATGACCTTGCTGAAAAGGCAATGCTGAAACAGGAAAGACTTATATTTGAGATGGATGCAAAAAGACAGCAGGAGATGTATAATTCATGGGAAGAAAAAATTATGCAGCAAAGAAGTATTTCACATGAGTACAGAAATAATTTGCTTTACATGAGTGCGTTACTTGAGCAAGGGGAATACAGAAAGTTATCTGATTATCTAAAAGAAGCCAGTGGTGCAGATATGAGGGGAATGGACGTAATAAATACAAACAATTCGGTTATCAATGTTATAATGAATACTAAATATTATGAGGCAAAAAAAGCAGGGGCATCATTTATATGTAAGATTAATAATTTATCAGGAATTACAATGAAAGAAACAGACATTATATTATTGTTATCGAATTTATTAAATAATGCGATAGAAGCAGTAGAAAAATGTTTGGATAAGAAAATGATAAAAGTTAAAATAGTCATAGAAAATAATAAATTTATTGTTTCTGTATGGAATACATTTAACGGAGAGATAAAAAGAGAGGGAGACATATTAAAAACTACTAAAAAAGAAAATGCAGTTTTTCATGGTATAGGTCTTAAAAATGTTGTGAGAATTGCAGAAAAATACAATGGATTGTATTTATTTGAACCTCGTGGAGAAGAGTTTAGTGCTATTGTCATAATACCTATGGATATTCATTACTCTGAAAACAAAAGCCGGTAGAATTTATTCTACCGACAATTCACTAAACAGGAAACTATATATTTTTTCATTCTTTTTTTTGAAATTTTCACAGACCTGAAGTGCTTCTTCCTCTGTCGGGACATTTATTGCAACTTCCAAAAGAGTGCTTCCACGTTCTACCAAAGAACAGCGTGCGATGTACTCTTTATTTTTTACATGAGTGTAATCAGTGTGAATAGATGTACTTTCGACAATATTTACCCTGTTTTCAGAAAGATATTTTCTAATCTGTGCTTTTGTGTCGTCAGGAAGCTGTTTCCCGAAAAATGTAAGAATTTCCTGACCGGCAGGCATTATCTTATAATATGATGTTGAGTGTGTCTGCTCGCTTTCTATCATATTGTCTTCAAGGAGATTTGTAAGAGTTTCCTGAATTGAAAAGTAATCAGTATAATTATTTCGTA
>UMDY01054406.1_pt1 | contig 19923 bp, 14 predicted proteins | sample 1964591 | NCBI WGS metagenome assembly UMDY01 (sample SAMEA4836004, study PRJEB28245) | human gut metagenome | biome: gut microbiome; material: fecal sample | place: Denmark | collected 2008
TATCTGTGTGTTATTGATCGGTCTGTTCACGGCCATGGCCAGCGGCGGTGCGGTCGTGGCGGCGCAATATATGGGACACGGAGATAAGGAAATGGTAGGCCGGGCCTCCAATCAGCTTTTTTTAGCGGTAGGGGGTGTGGCCCTTCTGTTTATGACGATAGCACTGATCTGGAACCGGGGATTGCTGGCACTGCTTTACGGAAATGTGGAGGCGGATGTCATGAATGCCGCAAGAATTTATTTTTATATTGTGGCGGTGTCCTTTCCTTTTCTGGGAATTTATAACGGTGGTGCAGCTCTGTTCCGTGCGGTAGGAGATTCCAAGGTGTCCATGAAAGTGTCATTGGTGGCAAATCTGGTAAATATTGCCGGAAATGCGATCCTGATCTATGGTGCAGGGATCGGTGCTGCCGGTGCTGCGTTGTCCACGTTGTTTTCCAGAATATTGTCGGCTGTGATGATCATAGTGCTGCTTGGAAAAAGTGACAAGATCATAGTGAGCAATCACTGGAGGATCGATACGAAAATCTTGGGAAAGATTCTGTATATCGGTGTTCCCAACGGACTGGAAAACAGTATTTTCCAGATCGGTAAGCTTCTGACCACCAGTCTGATCGCCGGTTTTGGAATGGCTGCTACGACGGCAAATGCCGTAACAGGCAGTATTGCCAGCTTTCAGCAGATCCCTGCCAACGCCATCGGTGTAGCAATGATCACTGTGATCGGACAGTGCATCGGTGCAGGAGAGACAGAGCAGGCATTATATTATCTGAAAAAAATGATGAAGGCGGCGTATGCCTGCATGATCCTGTTGGGAATTCCCATGATTATTTTTGCTCGACCGATCTGCGGAATCTATCATCTGAGTTCGGAGACAATGAAAATAACTGTTTTTCTGTTATGTTACAGCTGTGTATGTTGTATGCTGGTGCATCCGTTGTCCTTTGCACAGTCCAATGCACTTCGCGCTGCGGGAGATGTGAGATTTACCATGATCGTGGCGATCGCTTCCATGTGGCTCTGCCGTGTGGGCATGGCATATATCCTGGGACAGGGTCTGGGACTTGGCGTCATCGGCGTCTGGATCGCTATGACCATGGACTGGGTCGTACGGGCATTTTTGTTCACTAACAGGGTACGTACGGGAAAATGGCTGAAGTATAAGGACCGGCTGGTGAAGTAAAGTAATATAATGCAATCTGGAGAGGAATAGAGGCGCAGTGGACAAAAATATCTGCTGCGCTAAAGTTTTACATTGACAGATTTTGCAATGTGTTTTAGCATGTTTTTATAGAAATTGTAACGGTTCCGCCAGGATCGTTACGCAATAATACATAGCACATCCAAGTGCAGAAATGAGGCAGAACATGAGCAAAAAGCCCTATGCAGAGCGTAATCTGAAATTCGAGACATTACAGTTACATGTGGGACAGGAGCAGCCCGATCCCGTGACCGGTGCCAGAGCCGTTCCCATTTATCAGACATCTTCTTATGTATTCCGCAACTGCGATCACGCAGCAGCTCGTTTCGGACTGGAAGATCCCGGTGAGATCTACGGTCGTCTGGGCAACCCAACACAGGGCGTCTTCGAGCAGCGTATTGCAGCACTGGAAGGTGGTACCGCAGCTCTGGCGGTAGCCAGTGGCGCAGCAGCTATCTGCTACACGATCCAGAACCTGGCAAAACAGGGAGATCATATCATTTCTGCAAATAATATTTACGGCGGCACCTACAATCTGCTGGCGCATACTCTGGTGGACTACGGTGTGACCACCACTTTCGTGGCTCCTTCCGATTATGATAAGATCGAAGCAAGCTTTCAGGAGAACACCAAGGCTCTCTACATCGAGACTCTGGGCAACCCCAACTCTGATGTGGTAGACATCGAGCGTCTGGCACAGATCGCCCATGCACACAAGGTGCCTCTGGTAGTGGACAATACTTTTGCTACTCCTTATCTGGTACGTCCTTTTGAGTACGGTGCAGATATCGTGGTACATTCCGCTACGAAATTCATCGGCGGACACGGCACCAGCTTAGGCGGTGTGATCGTGGAAAATGGTAAATTTGATTGGGAGGGCAGCGGCAAGTTCCCTCATCTGTGCACTCCGAACCCCAGCTATCATGGCGTTACCTTCACCAAGGCAGTACCGGGTGCAGCTTTTGTGACAGCAATCCGTGCAATGCTTCTGCGTGATATGGGCGGATGCATTTCCCCTGTCCATGCTTTTATTTTCTTACAGGGACTGGAGACACTGTCTCTGCGCGTGGAGCGTCATGTGGAGAATGCACTGAAGGTGGTACAGTATCTGAACAATCATCCTCAGGTAGAGCGTGTGCATCATCCTTCCGTATCCACCGATCCGGAGCAGCAGGAGTTGTATAAAAAATATTTCCCGAACGGAGGCGGTTCCATCTTCACCTTCGAGATCAAGGGCGGCAAGGAGACAGCGAAAAAGTTCTGCGACAATCTGGAGCTGTTCTCACTGCTGGCAAACGTGGCAGATGTGAAGTCTCTGGTCATCCATCCGGCTTCCACCACGCATGCACAGTTGTCTGAGGAAGAACTGAACGAACAGGGTATTTACAGCAATACCATTCGTCTGTCCATCGGTACAGAGAATATTGATGATATCATTGAGGATCTGGAAGGCGGTTTCCAGTCTGTTTAAGGAGAGACCATGCTTTCATTAGCAGTTTTCTATTTTGTATTTTTAGGAACAGAGTATCTGTTTGATAACCGGATGGCGTTATATACGGATCCCGCAGGAGTAGTGCTGGCGCAGAGTTATATTCTGGGAGTCAGTGCACTGGGTTTTCTGGCATATTCTCTAATAGAAAAATGGAAAAGCAAATCCGGGAATCCCACTGCGTTCAAGGCAGCGGGATTCTTCTTGCCAGTGCCGGTGATCGCAGGATATGTACTGCTGTTTGCCGGAACCGAGTACCGGGTACTATTGGGCAGCGGGTGTTTTCTGTTCCTGATACTGGGATATCTGGGCAGCAGGACACATTACCTGGCGGCACAGCTGCTTAGGGGAAGCAGGCATCCGGCGAAGAATGTGAGTGTGGCTTATGCCGTGGGGCTGCTCCTTCAGTTTCTGAACCACAATCTGTTGTGGGGAGAGACAGTGGAAGGTATCTTTCTGGCGGGAAGTTTTGTGATGCTGTGGGTACTGACTGTCGGAATGGCGCAGAATGCACTGCCAGGATACCACAGGGGACAGAAGGCAGAGGACGGAGAAACGGTGTCGGTGAAAAACGCGCAGGAAGGTGTTACTGCGGAGCAGATATCATGGAGGAATCCCCGGCTGGCAGGTGTGGCATTACTGGTGACGGTTGTTCTGATGACTTGTATCTTCGCAACGCTGGACAATGCTGTGACCCTGGCGCATGCAGCGGGTACCATGGATATCGGTCAGTGGCCGAGACTGTTCTTAGCGCTCAGCGGATTGCTGGCAGGAGTATTGTTTGATCTGAATAACGGAAGATATCGTGGACTGATCATGTATGCGGTGACGATCCTGTCGACCATCTGTGTGCTGATCATCGAAAGCGGAGGATCGTTTCTGCCGGGACTGTTGATCTTCTATGTGTCTGCAGGATTTTTCGTGGTGTTTTTCACGAACGGATTTATCCAGCTGTCCTATCGCATGCAGAATGGCAGGCTATGGGCAGGTATGGGAAGAGCGGCGAACAATCTGGGCGCTGTGATCACAGGAGTAGCTTCCATAAGTCTGCTGACCGGAGAAGATCATATCCTGACGGCAGTACTGGCACTGGTTCTGTTTGTACTGATCAGTGTGGCGTTGCTGTGGTATTATAGTTGTACGCAGATTGTAAAGGTTCCCGAAGAAATGGAAAGCCGCGAAATGTCTGGCAGTCAGAGCCGGCTGGAGAGATTTGCAGAATATTTTGGTCTGACGGAACGGGAGCAGGAAGTGCTGCAGCTTTTGCTGCTGTCCGATGACGGCATGCAGGAGATCGCCGACAGCCTCTTTGTCTCACGCGCGATGCTCTACCGGCATGTTTCCGCGCTGAATGAGAAGACCGGCACCAGAAGCCGCATCGGACTGATCCAGTTCTACTACAACTGGGAAGAAGACAAGAAATAGCGAGAGAACGAGAAAGGCACAGCCCTGTGAGGGACTGTGCTTTTTTCGTACACCTTGCGGAGCCGAGGAAGCGTGGGTATGAGAGACAGATTGACATTGTGATACCCATGAACGCAGAAAATGCGTGGATTTGGCAGGTTGAGACAAATGTCAACTTGAAAAAGGCAGGTATCCTATGAATATATATAAGTATGTCGGGGTCAAAAGCCCCCGACTTTGATGCCTACGGATTGTTCCGTGCTACGCACTCCCACAATCCTACCCTCTATTCGCATATCGTGGGATTATTATCCCACTTTTATGCTCATATCGGGGTGGGTCAAAAGGTCTTTCACCCACTTATGAGCAAGCTCATGTGGGCTTAGACCTTTTGACCCTGGCATCATATAAGTATATTATAAAAGGAGGACTTGCGCAGATGTACAAAAGCAGAAGAACGATACTTGGTTTTTTACTGGCACTGGCGCTGATATTGGGAGTTTTGCCGGAATTTCATGTAAGAGCAGAGGACAACAGCCAGACATATACGGTGGGCGCAGATAATCATACACAGTGGAACAGTGTGCAGGATGGTGTATTCCAATATGCTGCCGGTAGTATGAAAATAGAAGGAGCCGGATTACAGGGGGATGCTGCACAGGCAGCTGTGGCAGCAGGAAAAGAGATTACCATAACACTGACACCGGAGACGGATTGCGTCCTGAGAAACTTTATGGTGAATGGTCTGAGCATTGCACAATCAAGCATGACCGCAAATGGTGCTTCGTATATTTATAAAACCAAGGTAGAAAATGCGGATCTTAAATTTGAACCCATGTTCGAAGCATCGGGAGGAAATGTACCTGGACCGAATCCGGGAACGGGAAACAATATCTGTTTTCGATTAGAAGGTGACGGTATCTCTCCAAACGATTATGCCACATGGAAAAATAATCATATCGAAATCTATATAGGAATCGGAGAGACCTATAAAACGTTGGATCAATGGCTCGGAGAAAATCAGATTTCTGTGAATGAAGCAGAATACAGAGTGACCGAGTCTGTGGACACGGTAAAAGTATATGTACTTAACAGCGGTTCCGAAAAATATATAATCCAGGGAGCCGGAACTTCAGAAGATACTGCGATGACATGGACGGGAAAAGGAAACTATTCCATTCAGGTGGACAAAGAGAGATTTATCATAACGTGGAGATATGATTCGAAAACCTACGGAGAAGATGCTTGCCTGGAGCATGGCACAGCCCGGATCATTCAAATAAATGATGCTGTACCCAATACCAACGATCCTTATGGAAACAATGCAGGAGACAACAACGGCGGGAATCTGGTGGTACAGCCGGGGTCTACGGTTACCGTGGAGCTGAAGCCGGATTACGGATACCAGTTGAAGGGAGTTTCACTAAACGGGATGAGCCTGGCAGCGGCAAAGGATGTTTCCACATTTACCTTCACGATGCCAAATACCCAGATCCATTTTAAAGGAATCTTTGAAAAAGCGGAGGACACGGTGGATACTTCGGCAGCAAAGGAAGTGACTTCCGCATCCATCAGCAATGGCGCCAATGCAGCAGGAAGCGGCAATCTGCAGCTGACAGTTGCCGACAGTACCGGATACGATATGACGGCGGCACAACAGAAAGTGGCAGGAGCGGTATCGGCGCAGGCAGTGGAACTGGATCTGAACCAGATCGTAGCCAAAGGGGATGGCACGAACTGGGAAACAAAGATTACGGAATTTACCAATCCGATTACCTTAAGCCTTGGAATTAACAACTACGATGCAAATTATGACTATGTGGTAGTGAGAGATCATAACGGAACCACCACTGCATTGGATACGAAAGTGATCGACGGGAAAGTCACTTTCGAGACCAATCAGTTTTCTACCTATGTCATCGTGAAAAAGGAGAAGGCCGAAACAGGTTCCGGGGACAACTCCGACGATGATTCCGACGATGATTCCGACGAAGAGGATGACAGCAACTCAGTCGCACATCCTGCGGCTACACCGGCAAGTACCCAGGAACTGGATGCGGTACCGAAGACGGGAGAGAACATCGGAAGCTACGGGATGGAAATCGTGTTGCTTTTTGGGGGAATTGTTCTGATCAGTACGGGAATCTTATTTAATAAAAAGAGCAATGGAAAGAGCAAAAGCGGTAAATAACAGGGGATTTGAAAGATTTAAAATAGAAGAAAATGGGAAAAAACGCCAAATGAGAACTTTGCATCAATAATAAAATAGTACTTGACAAATACCCTATGGGGGTATATCTTGTAGAAGAAAACAAGATACCCCTGTAGGGTATTTTGCGTATGGCTGCAACGAAAGATCCGGCAGCATGTTGCGTGCACTGATATGCAGGCCGGAAACAGCATATGTGTAGAACCGGGAAGATTCTGGAAAATTCGGATTCCGGTGCCGGAGGCTCAGGAAGGGGAAAATTATGGCAGAACAAAAGGAAGAAAAAATGGAAGAAAAAGGCATGGAATGTTGTCATTGTCACCAGAAGGCAACGCCCCGCTCCGAAAAAGAAAGAAAACAATTACAGAACCGTTTAAGCCGTATGAGCGGACAGTTAAACGGTATCAGCCGGATGCTGGAAGAGAACCGTTACTGCGGTGATATTCTCACACAGGTAGCTGCCGTGGAGAGTGCTTTACAGGCCTTTGGCTATGCAATCCTGAAGGAACATATGGAGACCTGTGTGGTGGAAGAGATCCGAAAGGGGAATACTGCTATAGTAGATGAAGCAGTGGATCTGGTGAAAAAATTGAAATAAGTAAAGGCATGACTGCAGATAAAACTGTAAATTTGTGCTGCTGCGGTGCATTGAAAGCACCGGAGACTTTGCAGGTCATGGAAAGGCAAGGGTATTATGAAGGAAAGATATCATGTTACAGGAATGTCCTGTTCCGCATGTTCTTCCCATGTGGAAAAGGCAGTAAACAAGCTGGAAAATGTGGAAAAAGCATCCGTAAATCTGCTGACGGAGACTATGGATGTGACCTACGACGAGACGAAGATCACTTCGGCGGAAATTATCGATGCTGTGGTGAAAGCAGGCTACGGTGCTTCGGTAATGACCGAAGGCAGTGTGGCAGGTGCAGGCGGACAGAGCACTTCCGGGAATGCGGGAAGTACAGGAAAGTCCACAGCCGATGGCAAACAGGAGCTACAGCAGAAGCTGGATGCAGACGCAAGAGCCATGAAATGGCGTCTGGGAATCTCCATTGGATTCCTGATCCCGTTAATGTATGTGTCTATGCACCATATGCTGAAAGAATGGTTCGGAATTCCGGTTCCGGCATTTATCGTAAACACGATGCACGGCAATGCCAATGCCATGAATTTTGCATTGACGCAGTTTTTACTGTTATTGCCGATTCTGTATGTGAACCGGAAGTTTTTCTCTGTAGGTTTCAAAACATTGGCGCACCGCAGTCCGAACATGGACAGCCTGATCGCTCTGGGATCTGGCGCGGCACTGGTGTACGGCATTTTCGCCATGTACCGGATCAGCTGCGGCCTGGGTTATGGTGACATGGCAGTGGTAGAGCATTATGCCCACGATCTGTATTTTGAATCCTCCGGTACGATCCTGACTCTGATCACCGTTGGAAAATATCTGGAGAGCCGTTCCAAGGGAAAGACCAGTGAAGCCATCACCAAGCTGATGAATCTGGCTCCCAAGGTGGCAATTCTTGTGACCGAGGACGGACAGGAAAAGGAAGTGCCCACGGAGAGCCTGCAGAAAGGCGATATTTTTCTGGTAAAGCCCGGAAGTCTGGTACCGGTGGACGGTATCGTGTTAGAAGGCAACTCCAGTGTGGATGAAGCGGCCATCACTGGTGAAAGTGTTCCGGTGGAGAAACAGGCAGGTGACCATGTGGTCTCCGCTACCGTGAACAAGGCGGGCTTCTTAAAATGTCGTGCGGATCGTGTTGGCGATGACACAACACTGGCACAGATCATCCGTCTGGTGGAAGAGGCCAGTGCCAGCAAGGCTCCCATTGCACAGCTGGCAGATAAGGTGGCCGGTGTATTCGTGCCGACGGTCATGACCATTTCCCTGATCACCCTGATCGTGTGGCTGATAAGCGGTGCTACCGCGGAGTTTGCCATTTCCACAGCCATTGCCGTATTGGTAATTTCCTGCCCCTGTGCGTTGGGACTGGCAACACCCGTGGCTATCATGGTGGGAACCGGCGTAGGTGCCAGCAATGGTATCCTGATCAAGACGGGTGAGGCCCTGCAGCAGGCCAAAGAGATTGACACTGTGGTACTGGACAAGACCGGAACCATCACCAGCGGTAAGTTAAAGGTAGAAGAAGCAGGCGGTTATCAGAGCGACTTCCCGATGGATGCCATGATGCAGATCGCAGCAGCTCTTGAGAAAAAAAGTGAGCATCCGCTGGCGGAAGCTGTAGTGGAATGGGCAGAGCAGTTCGGTCTGGCAATTCCCGAGATCGTGGATTTCAAGGCAACCTTCGGCCGTGGCGTGGAAGGTACACTGGCAGCAGAATTCCGTGCGGTAGAATCAGTAAAAAATGACGGCCCTACGGCGGTATTTTATGCCGGAAAACAGAACGACACCACAGATGGCTCCGGCAAGACAACGGAACAGAACCAGATGGCGAGAAATACAGTATCGGGTGCCAGTAGCGTGATAATTCCTGCCGGTACAAAATTCTATGTAGGTAACCTTGCCTTTCTGCAGGAGAATCATATCACTCTGCCGGAGGAAGCCACAGAAGGTCTGAACCGGATGGCGGACGAAGGCATGACACCGCTCCTTGTGGCACAGGAAGGAAGATTCTTAGGAGTCATCGGCGTGGCGGATACTGTTAAGGCCACTTCTTATGAAGCTATTCGTGTCTGGGAGAAAATGGGTGTCAAAGTCATCATGCTGACCGGAGACAACCACCGTACTGCAGAAGCTGTACGACAGAAGCTGGGTATCTCTGAGGTCGTGGCAGAAGTACTGCCACAGGATAAGGAGAAAAAGGTCAGCGAGCTGAAACGTCAGGGCCATAAGGTAGCCATGATCGGTGACGGCATCAACGATGCCCCCGCACTGGCAGCCGCAGATGTAGGCATGGCTATTGGTGCAGGCACGGATGTAGCCATGGAGAGCGCAGATATTATTCTGATGAAAAATGATCTGCGGGATGCCGTGACGGCCATGAAACTGAGCCGTTCCGTGATCCGCAACATCAAGGAGAATCTGTTCTGGGCTTTCTTCTACAACTGCATCGGCATCCCTCTGGCAGCCGGTGTGCTGTACCCGTCTTTTGGAATTCGCCTGAATCCCATGTTCGGCGCGGCAGCCATGAGTTTAAGCAGTATCTTTGTCGTGGGAAATGCCCTGCGGCTGAGAGGCTTTAAGAGCGGATTTACTCCGCTGAAAACAGGAATGCCGGAAGCAGCCCGGACGGAACAGGAGACAACGCAGGCAGCTGTGGAGGGAGAACAGTGCATACTGGAAGCCCCCGCAGAGCAAAATAGCAAAGAAGAGAAAGAGAGGACAAACACAATGACAAAAGTAATCAGTATCGAAGGAATGATGTGCAGCCACTGCACCGGGACCGTACAGAAGGCACTGGAGGCCGTAGAGGGCGTAAAGGCCGTAACCATGAGCCTGGAGCAGAAGAATGCTACTGTGGAACTGGCTTCTGATGTGGCAGACGAAGTACTGACCAAGGCTGTAGTTGACGCAGGATATGAAGTAAAGGGCGTTACCGAAAAATAAAGTGTTATTGTAGGTTACAATAACGGAAAAAGAGAAATGGCGCTGCCAAGATGCCGTGTTTTTGCAAACACGACACCGGACGGCGCTATTTTGGGTCTATAGAGAAAAAAGTGATCCGCAGGTACTTTTCAATGCAATATTTCAGGAATATATGTGGCGTATGGGTCTATACAGAAAAATTTCAGGCATAGATACTTAAATTGTGAAAAATGAGTATCTGGAGAGTGATTTTTCTCCTAACGGCATTAATCTTCCGCGTGAATGGAAAATAATTTTCGAAAGATTCCATATAAAGTTTATAATTTCTTAATTGATTTTCTCTGACTATGTGTTATATTAAATATAGAACAGATGAGACAGAAAGCCTGTGAATCTGTTCGCGAGTAAGAAAATAAATAAAGCAACTATTCAGAGCCTCATTCGCAAAACGCTGTTACACAGTTTCCTTTTTGCTCATTGAGGCTACCTCGCCAAATAAATATTGCCAAAGCTTTTTATGAATGCAAGCAATCAACAAAGCTCAGACAATATTTAATGGCTCTGAATAGTTGCAAATTGCATAACCTTATGTGAGGAGGCGAACGATTATGAATATTGATAAATTTACACAGAAATCCATAGAAGCAGTCAATGGCTGTGAAAAGCTCGCCATGGAATATGGCAATCAGGAGATCGAACAGGAACATCTGCTGTACAGTCTGCTGACGCTGGATGACAGTCTGATCTTAAAGCTTGTGGAAAAGATGGAGATCCAGAAGGATCATTTTGTAAACCGTGCAAAACAGGCTTTGGAGAAGAGAGTAAAGGTGCAGGGTGGTCAGCCTTATGTCGGTCAGTATCTGAACAAGGTACTGGTAAGCGCATCGGACGAAGCAAAACAGATGGGTGACGAATATGTCTCCGTAGAGCATCTGTTCCTTGCCATGATCAAGAATCCCAACAAGGAGATCGCCGAGATCTGGAAGGAATACGGCATCACCAGAGAACGTTTCCTGCAGGCATTGTCTACCGTAAGAGGCAACCAGAGAGTCACCAGTGACAACCCGGAAGCAACCTATGATACATTGGAAAAATACGGGCAGGATCTGGTGGAGAAAGCAAGGAACCAGAAGCTGGATCCCGTCATCGGACGTGACAGCGAGATCCGTAATGTGGTACGTATCCTGTCCCGTAAGACAAAGAATAACCCCGTGCTGATCGGTGAACCCGGTGTCGGTAAGACCGCCGTGGTGGAGGGTCTGGCACAGCGTATCGTCAAGGGCGATGTCCCTCAGGGATTGAAGGATAAGAAGATCTTCGCACTGGATATGGGTGCACTGGTAGCCGGTGCCAAATACAGAGGTGAATTCGAGGAACGTCTGAAGGCCGTACTGGATGATGTGAAGAACAGTGACGGACAGATCATTCTGTTCATCGATGAACTGCATACCATTGTCGGTGCCGGCAAGACCGACGGCGCATTGGATGCAGGCAATATGTTGAAGCCCATGCTGGCCCGTGGTGAACTGCACTGTATCGGTGCCACCACACTGGATGAATACAGACAGTATATTGAAAAAGATGCCGCTCTGGAACGTCGTTTCCAGCCGGTTATGGTAGAAGAACCCACCGTGGAGGATACGATCTCTATCCTGCGTGGACTGAAGGATCGTTACGAAGTATATCACGGTGTCAAGATCATGGATAACGCACTGGTAAGTGCAGCCGTGCTTTCCAACCGTTATATCACCGACAGATTTCTGCCGGATAAGGCCATTGACCTGGTGGATGAGGCCTGCGCCCTGATCAAGACCGAGATGGACAGTATGCCTACGGAACTGGATGAACTGCAGCGTAAGGTGACACAGTTGGAGATCGAGGAGACCGCTCTGAAAAAAGAGGATGACCGGATCAGTAAGGAACGTCTGGCAGATCTGCAGAAGGAACTGGCAGAGTTAAAGGATCAGTTCAACACTAAAAAGGCACAGTGGGATAACGAGAAGGCATCCGTGGATAAACTTTCCAAACTGCGGGAAGAGAGAGACCGCATGAATAATGAGATCCAGATCGCAGAGCGGGAAGGAGACTATGAAAAGGCCGGCAGATTAAAATACAGCGAACTGCCCGCACTGGAGAAGCAGCTGGCACAGGAAGAGGATAAGGTAGGAGAATCCGATCTGTCTCTGGTACATGAAAAAGTATCGGAGGAAGAGATCGCAAGGATCATTTCCCGCTGGACCGGCATTCCGGTAGCCAAACTGACCGAGAGTGAGCGTAACAAGACCCTCCATCTGGACGAAGAATTGCACAAACGTGTGGTGGGTCAGGACGAGGGTGTGACCAAAGTCACCGAAGCCATCATCCGTTCCAAAGCCGGGATCAAGGATCCCAGCAAGCCCATCGGCTCCTTCCTGTTCCTGGGACCTACCGGTGTCGGTAAGACGGAGCTGGCCAAGAGTCTGGCGGCAGCACTGTTCGACGATGAGAATAATATGGTACGTATCGATATGAGTGAGTACATGGAGAAGTATTCTGTCTCTCGTCTGATCGGAGCGCCTCCCGGATATGTAGGATATGAGGAAGGTGGTCAGCTGACCGAAGCTGTCCGGAGAAAACCTTACAGCGTGGTACTGTTCGATGAGATCGAGAAGGCACATCCCGATGTATTCAATGTACTGTTACAGGTACTGGATGACGGCCGTATCACGGATTCTCAGGGACGTACGGTGGACTTCAAGAATACCATTCTGATCATGACCTCCAACATCGGCGCAAGTTATCTGTTGGACGGTATCAATGAAGACGGTACCATCAAGCCGGAAGCAGAGGCAGCAGTCATGAATGATCTGCGGGCACATTTCCGTCCGGAGTTTTTGAACCGTCTGGATGAGACAATCCTGTTCAAGCCTCTGACCAAGGACAATATCGGCGGCATCATTCATCTGATCATTGCCGATCTGAACAGACGTCTGGAGGATAAGCAGCTGACCATCCGTCTGTCGGAGGAAGCTATGCAGTATATCGTGGACAATGCTTATGATCCGGTCTACGGTGCACGGCCTTTGAAGCGTTATATCCAGAAGTACGTGGAGACCTTGGCAGCCAAGATGATCCTGGCAGATCAGGTAGAAGAAGGCGATACCATTGTCATTACCGTGGAGAATGATCAATTGGCCGCCAAGTGCGAAAAAGGATCGAAAAATCAATAATCTGTAAAATAAAACAGGAGCAAAGATGATGATACTTGTCATTTTTGCTCCTTTCGTTTACAATATAACTCTGTCAAAAACAGGAAAAGAGAGGAAAACGTTATGATACCACAGGATCCCGTAATGTTATTAAGCTTTATAAATTTAAAACTCCGTGATTTCTACGGAAGCCTGAAACAGCTCTGCGATGATCTGGATGTGAAGGAACAGGAGATCACAGATAAACTGGCAGCCATTGACTATCATTACGATGAAGAGAGGAATCAGTTTGTATAATACGAGCAGTACCAATCCCACAGGAAAAAAGGGAACCAGATGCCTGATCTGTACCGGTTGTGGCAGATGTCCAGGAGTGATCCGGGGGATGCAGGTGGTGACGGAAAAGCTGGAACTTCCTCCGTTAACATTACAAAATCCGGACGGTAAACGGCTGATGACTGTGGATATTGGTACCACTACCATTGCCATGCAGTTGTATGACATGACCGGTAAAGTGGTGGACAGCTTTCCCAGTGTGAATCCCCAGGTCAGCTATGGTGCCGATGTGCTCTCACGGATAGAGGCAGCAAAGGATCCGGGAAAAGCGGCAGATATGCAGAAAAAAGTCCGTGACCTCATGGAAAAAGGAGTGCAGCGTTTTTCCAAAAAGCTGCAGCCGCAGGAGACTCTGCAGATGGTCGTTGCGGCAAATACCACCATGACCTATCTGCTCATGGGCTGGAATCCGGAGGAACTGGGCAAAGCACCTTTTACAGTCAGTCATAGCGGCGCAGTGGAGACAGAAATTGCAGGAGTGGCCTGTCATATCATACCGGGATTGTCAGCCTTTGTAGGCGGCGATATCACTGCCGGAATATTGGCCAGTGGAATGCTGGAACAGGAGGCCTCCACCCTGCTCATCGATCTTGGAACCAACGGGGAGATGGCACTGGGAAACCGGCACAGATTACATGCCTGTGCCACGGCGGCAGGCCCTGCCTTCGAAGGCGGAGTCAACCGGGGCATCTGGGGCGCGGATATGGTGAGACTGTTACAAAAACTTCTGGAAGAGGGGCTGATGGACGGACAGGGTCTTTTGAAGGAACCTTATTTTACGAAAGGAGTCCGTATCGGCGATGTGCTGGTGACGAAGGAGTCCGTGCGTGCAGTGCAGCTGGCAAAAGGAGCCATTGCCGCAGGCATTGAGATTCTGGCGGACAGCTATGGCATAAGATTTTCGGACATTTCGAAAGTGGTGCTGGCGGGAGGATTCGGTTATTATCTGGATCCGAAGGCGGCTGTGGCTATCGGGCTGCTTCCGGAAGAACTGGCAGATTGCACGGTGACCGGCGGCAATACGGCACTGAGCGGTGCAGCCATGGTGGGCAGTCGGATCCTTACAGCAGGTGGAAAGCAAACGGCGGAAGGAACATTGCCAGATGGTGGGGATGACCTTCGAAAACGGCAGGAATTGCAGATACGTATCCTAAATCTGGCGGAGGAAGAGAAGTTCCCTGAGACCTTTCTGACGAAGATAAATTTTAACTAAAAATATACAAAAAGCGTAGCAAATGACAGAAAATGTTGTTCCATTCTGGTAATTATTATGCTATAATTCTAAATATGTATAACAAGTACCGGAGGGTATTAAATGAGTACGAATGTTGAAAAACCAAAGAAATCTCTTTTTACGGTGAAAAAAGAGACGACTTCCGAAAAGAAGCCGAAGCCTGAAAAAGCAGTGAAGGGAAAGAAGGCATCTGCGGAGAAGAAGCAAAAGGCTCCGAAGCAGAAAAAGAGTGGAAAGAGCTCGAAACTGCTCAGCATCCGCAACAAGATCGTTGTATGTTTCCTGGTGCCTATTGTGTTTATGGTGATCATCGGTGTGTCAGCATACCAGAAATCCGCAGAAGGATTAAGCGAGAAATTCACCGATTCCACATTACAGACGATGCGTATGGCCACGGAAAATCTGAATATGAGCTGTGATTTTATCCGCTCAGAGGGTCTGAAATATGCTTACGATGATGATCTGCGGAAATATTTCCTGGGAATGTTCGAAGAGAATCCCGTGGATAAGTTGAATTTCCTGACATCTACGAAGTCCAACCTTCTGTCGGTGCAGACCTCCAACCCGTTCATCAGCCACATGCACATTATTCCCAAGAAGGGAGTAAACCTTCTGTCCACTAAGCTTTCATCCGGTGTGGACGGTTTCCTGGATGAGTACAAGGAAGACGTGGCAAGCGGGGAAGGCAGAAGAAGTATCCCGCAGTGGATCGACAGTCATCCTGTACTGGATGAAAAGGTAACGGAGACCGAAAAAGATTATATTATGGCCTTCGAAATGATGAGCCAGTCGAACAATGCCTGCGTTGTCATCGATATCAAGCCTTCTGCTATTACGGATTTCATGGAAGAGATCGATATCGGAGACGGCAGTATCATCGGATTTGTAACTCCCGGAGGCAGAGAACTGGTTGTTGAGAATGTAGAAGAAGGAAAAGAAAGTGTCCTTCCGGAAGAGGGAAATGTATTCTCCGGACAGGAGTATTATACAGCTGTCATGGATGAGGCAGTATCGGATGCAGGTACTGCGGAGGTAGATTTCCAGGGTGAGAAGTATCTTTTCATTTACAGCCACAGTGCAGATATCGGCTTTACTACCTGTGCACTGGTACCTATGAGAGTAGTGACCAGTCAGGCTACCGAGATCCGCAACATGACCATCGGTCTGGTGATCCTGGCATGTGTGATCGTAGTGATCGTAGGTATCTTTATCACTGCAGGTATTGAGAATAACATGAGACGCATTTCCAGAAAGTTCGGTGATGTGGCGAAGGGTGATCTGACGGTTACCGTATCTGCCAAGGGACATGATGAGTTCCAGGATCTGGCAGGCTCGGCTACCAACATGATCACGAATACGAAGAAGCTGGTCAATCAGGTAAGCAATGCTACCGGAGAGCTGGAAGTGTCCGCACAGAACGTGGGACAGGCTTCTGAACTGATTCATGAGTATTCACAGGATATTACCCGTGCCATCGGTGAGATCAACGAAGGTATGGAAGAACAGTCCAGACATGCACAGGAGTGCGTGGAGAAGACCGATATCCTCTCCAATGAGATCCAGGAAGTCAGCCATGTGGTAGAACGTGTGGAGAAGCTGGTAGGCGAGACGGAAGGCATGATCAACAAGGGAATGGAGATCGTACAGGTACTGGGTGATCGTGCTGGCGAGACAACACAGATGACTGTGAAAGTGAGTGAGAGTATCGAATCTCTTCGCAAGGAATCTGAGATCATCAACAGTTTCGTAGCTACGATCACAGAGATCACAGAGCAGACCAACCTGCTGTCATTGAATGCTTCTATCGAGGCAGCCAGAGCGGGAGAGGCTGGACGAGGCTTCGCTGTAGTAGCAGAAGAGATCCGTAAGCTGGCAGATGATTCTGCAAAGGCAGCCGGCGAGATCCGCAACAATGTGGCCAACATTACAGCCCAGACCCAGAACAGCGTGGAGAGTGCAAGCCAGGCGAAAGCAATGGTAGAACTCCAGACCAAAGCTGTGGAAGAAGTGATCGCAGTATTCCGCGAGATGCAGGAGCGTATGGGCCAGCTGATCGAGGGACTGAAAGATATCGTGGTAAGCACGGAGAAGGCAGACGGTGAGCGTAGCGCTGCTGTGGCAGCCGTGAAGAATATCTCCGATATCATTGAAGAGACCGCAGGCAGTGCCGAGACCGTCAACGATGTGGCCAATAAGCTTCTGAACCATGTGGAGAAGCTGAGCACTACTGCAAGTGTACTGGATGAGAATATGGAAGGACTTAAGAACGAGATTTCCGTATTCAAGATCTGAGTATAAATAAAAAAGTAACATACAGAGGAGATCCGGGAGATGAGAGTCTCGGGTCTCCTTTTTTGCAAGCATGTTTTATTGCGGCAGCAGGAATGGTCACTTTTGAGAATGCATATATTTTCTGTGAAAGCGTGAAACGGACGGCTTGAAATGAAAAAAGTACTGGCGGGAATTCTGATCTTTGACATGCTTCTGGGAATCTTGTGTCTGGCAGTGGGAACGGAACGATACGCAGAGCAGAAGTCATATGGAACCTATATAGAAACAGACACCGGCGTGTGCGGGACATCAGGAGAACCGAAAAAGATCGCGCTGACCTTTGACGACGGGCCGCATCCGAAGTATACGGAACAGCTTCTGGATGGATTGAAGGAGCGGGGAGTGGTAGCTACTTTTTTCGTGACGGGAGAGAATGCGGAGAATTACCCGGACATTATCCGGAGAGAACAGGACGAAGGACATCTGATCGGGAACCATACCTATAGTCACATACAGCTCACTTCCCGCAACCGGGAGACCTTTCGGGAGGAGCTGGTGCAGACCAATGAAATTCTCGAAGAAATCACAGGGGAGAAAATAAGCTTTGTCCGGCCGCCTTACGGCAGTTGGGACAAAAGCTTTGAGAAAGAACTGAATATGTTCCCGGTTCTGTGGAATATCGATCCTCTGGACTGGTGTTCCCACAATGCAGACTGTATTGCGTCCAAAGTGGTGGAGAAGGCGGGGGACGGCGATATTATTCTGATGCATGATTATTATGAGACTTCTGTCACTGCAGCACTGGAAGTAGTGGATATTCTGCAGAAAAGAGGCTTTCAGTTCGTAACGGTGGAGGAAATCCTGTTTGACTGAATCATTGTAAAACAAGAGCCACCTGAGTGATAAAATTCGCCGGATCCTTATGCTGGGGAGGACCTTCCAGATAAGTATGCCGTACCGTGCCTGACAGAGACAGATTCTGCGCAGCTGCGTAGGCAGACAGTTCTCTACGGGCATCCGGGAGTGATTCGTAACAGCCGTGATAGAAGATGCCGAGAGCTTTCTGCTCCGGCAGATGCACCACATGTTCTCCCTTGCTGGCAGGAGGTACGGAGATACAACAGGTGAATTCTTCCGGATGTTCCAGATTGTACTCAATGAAAAACATCCGCTTACTGCTGTCGGAGCCGTACAGATGAATGGCTTCCATGAAGACCTCCCGCAGGAATTCTTTGCGTTCTTCCACTCCGTTAAAAGCCCCCTTGCGGCAGTACACCGTCTGGGCGGGGAGGGTAAGAAACTGTATCACGGAAGCAGCCGGGGACGCAGTACGTTGCTTTAACTTCTCGATACTCTGCGTCAGGTCGTCTCGTAAGGCTTCCAGACGTTCGATCAATGGTTCCAGATCCGTGGATCCATTATAATAGGAGGAGATCTCATCCAGGGACAGCCCTAAATTCTGCAGTACCCGGATGGAGCGGATCAGGGAGATGGAATCCGGGGTATAATAGCGATTCCCGGCAGTTCCTTCTTTTTTATCCGGAAGCAGGAGACCTTTGGCTTCGTAGTTCAATATGATTCTTCTGGTGATGCCGATCGCTTTGGAGACTTCTCCGATGGACATCAGTCTTTTTTCACTTTTTCCGTTTTCTTCGTTTGATGACATCAAAAATATGCCTTTCTCAAAATTATCCTTGCATCGTACATCGATGTACGGATATAATTATTGTAATAAGCGTAGAAAAACATGTCAAGACACATACGATAAAACGAATGAGCTGCATCGGTTTGTGCGGCAAAGGAAGAATCATGATAAAAGTAGCTTTTTGTGATGACGATCTGTCAGTACTTAAAGAATTAAGCGTTCTGATGGACAGATATCGGGTAGAACGGAATCAGGATATTACTTATGCAGCATTTCACAGTCCGCTGGAATTGCTGTCGGAAGTAGAGCGGGGGACCCGGCTGGATATTATATTTCTGGATGTTCTGATGCCAGGACAGGATGGAATCAGTGCCGCCAGAGAGATCCGTAAGTATGATACTTCGGTGAAGATCATTTATCTGACATCCTCTTCGGAATACGCTGTGGATTCCTATGAAGTGGGGGCCTATTTTTATCAGTTGAAGCCTATCTGGCAGGAGAGCTTCTACCGATTGATGGATTCGGTACTCAGGGAGTGCCGCAAGAATGAAAAGAACAGTCTGATCCTGCGATGTAAGACGGGAATCACAAGGCTGGAACTGGACAAACTGAAGTACTGCGAGGTAACGGGGAGGAATCTGCTGCTTCACAAAGAGGACGGAGAAGTACTGGACAGCGTTGGTAAACTGGACGATTTGTGCGAACAGTTGAAGGATTATGAATGCTTTGTCCGTTGCCACAGATCATATATGATCAATATGGATTATGTAAAGAGCATATCTAACAAAGCAGTGATCCTGTCGGACGGTACCCAGATCCCGATTCCGCATGGAAAATATTCGGAACTGAAAGACAAATTTTTTTCCTATTTCTTTCGTAAAAACCAGACATTTTTAGCATAAAACGACCGGAGAATTTTTTCTCCGGTCGTTTCATGTCATATTTGGGTCGATTGGTGTCAAAAACGGTCATAAATGGAAAAAATAAGGTACACTATCTTCAGACAACAGAGAACTGTTGTAAGAAGGAGCATTCCTGTTAAGTAACAAATAACCGGTTTGCAAAAAATGAGTGCCACCCATAGAATAATGATTGTTAACTGGCAGGTTAATTAATCATCGTTCAAAGGAGACACCCACAAATGAATTATAAGCAGAATGAAAAAATCAATCAAGTAAAAGAATCAACTTTGGTAGTCGGAATCGATATCGGAAGTACAACACAGTACGCCAGGGCATTTGACTGGAGAGGCATTGAGCTTGGAAAAGTCTTTCCGTTCAGCAACAGCAGAGAAGGATTTGAATCTTTCAAAGCATGGATGCAGCATTTACAGGACAAGTATAAGAAGCTGGATGTAATCGTAGGTATCGAGCCGACAGGTCATTACTGGTTTGACCTT
>UMDY01008323.1_pt1 | contig 18437 bp, 9 predicted proteins | sample 1964591 | NCBI WGS metagenome assembly UMDY01 (sample SAMEA4836004, study PRJEB28245) | human gut metagenome | biome: gut microbiome; material: fecal sample | place: Denmark | collected 2008
ACTGGAGATTGACGTAGCGGAATTAACGGAAAAAGGGATCTTTTGGACAACAATGAAGTTGAACGGATAAACAGGTATATATCACTGGCAAGACGACGGCTGACAATTGGCTCCCATACCGGAGCCAAAGGAGCTGTGCTGTACCGTTCACTAGCCATAACATGCCATAGATGTGGAATAAACATATTTGAATACTTCTGCGACATTATAGACCGTTGTGCCGCATGGCCTCTTAATACCCCTATAGAAAATTATCGTGATTTACTTTCCGACAGATGGAAAAAACGCAAAGATAGCCGCCCAAAAATATGGACGGCTATCTTTTTATAGGTTATACGCTATCGCGGACGGTTGTACCACCGGACTCGCCGGATAAGCATCCCTTCTTTTTAGTTGACCAGGCGGAACATCCCGCCGATCTTCTCACGCATCCTGTCCGGAGAAACCTTGAATTCGTTCACCCCCCCTGTATTTCTCGATCAGCTCGACGGCTATCGGGAGCAGCTTGACAACATAGGGTGCCTTGGTCTTCACATGGTTTCCAACCAGCCAGGTGTTGCCGTCCGAATCCGTGTGGACATTCCGGTAAGAAAGTTCTTTCAGGTCGGCATGGGCCAGACCGATGAAGCACATGAAAACAAACATGTCCCGGATGGCCTGCTGCCGCCTGTAGCTCAGCTTGACGCTGATAACGCGTTGCAGATCCTCCTCCGAGAGGAAAGGACGTTTCTTATATTCCGGCTTGCAAACGAACTTCTTGAACTAATCTATACTACAAATCTCATTGAAAACCTGAACGGAAAAATCAGAAAGTACACGAAATCAAAGCTTTCATTCCCTTCAGATAATGCAGTCAAAAAGACTGTTTATCTTTCACTTATGGAGATTGAGAAGAAATGGACACAACCGATTCATAACTGGGGATTGATTATGAATCAATTTATGCTTATTTTTGAAAACAGAATCCAGATATAAGGACAAACTTACAGCTGAATCCTGTTTCCATTTACACAAAATTTTGGACAGTGTCGACGTTTGTAAAAAAATGTAATTCCAACTTTAACTCCCATGTGTTTGTAAAAAAGAGATATTGCTTTTGTACTGAAGACTTATAAATGCAATGATTACTATTTTTTTAAAGAACGGCATATGCGTTTATTTGTTTCCTGAATACGTTTTTCATCTAGTTTGATTACTTTACGATCATAAGTCATCAACCCATTCACTTCCATTTCGACATCAGTTGTTTGCGTATAAACAGCAGCGGAGAAACCTTTGGCAATCATATCATAAAGTATATTGGCATATTTCACATATTCATCGGTTACTTCTTTGGATGAGTTGAATTGTATATAACCCCAATTGTGATTCGGCTCCCAAATATGTTCTTTCACAACCATTCCAATACCTCCATACTCCCCTAACACAGTAGCACGTTGTGCATCATAAAGATACATCTCAGGTTGTGGATAATTATGCAAATCAAGCATATCTCCACAAGTATAGTGATTACCGCCACTAGCAGGATTTACCAAATGAGAAGGGTCATAATTCTTTGTCCATTCTACAATCTCTTGAGTTTTAAACTGCCCCCAAGCTTCATTAAATGGCACCCAGGTTCCGATACAAGGATAAGAATAGAGGTAATCCATTATTTCTTTCCATTCTTTACGAAAGTGAGTTTCAGATTCAACACTACGCTTTAGCTCTGTACCTTCAAAATATTTTCTATTTTGCCATTCTGGATTGCGGTCTCCACTTGGCATATCCTGCCATACAATGATGCCTAAACGATCACAATGTGTATACCAACGAGCAGGTTCCACCTTAATATGTTTGCGGATCATGTTAAATCCAAAATCCTTTGTTTTCTGAATATCGTATACTAGTGCATCATCAGTAGGAGCTGTATACAAACCATCAGGCCACCAGCCTTGGTCTAAAGGACCAAACTGAAATAGGGCCTGGTTATTTAACTCTAAGCGAACAATTCCGCTTTCATCTCGACGAGTAGAATATTTGCGCATAGCAGCATAACTTTCTACTTTATCACATATTTTCTGTCCATTTGTCAACGTTACTTTCAAGGTATAAAGAAAAGGAGAATCCGGGCTCCATAATTTAACGTCAGTAGGCATCTCTATTTCTACGGATTCACCATTGATACTTTTTCCTACTGCTACCAATTTATCTCCTTCGTATACATCTACCTTCACATAATCATCTTTATTTGCAGAAACTAATTCAGGTTGAACTTTCAATAGATTACAATCCACATCTGGAGTGATACGCAAATTAGAAATATGTTTTTCTGCTACGGGTTCTAACCAAACCGTCTGCCAAATACCGCTTACCGGTGAATACCAAATACCTTCAGGATTACTTACTTGCTTTCCACGCGGTTGTGTCCCTTTATCTGTAGGATCCCAAACTTTTACTTTTAGTTTATTTTTGCCTTTAAGCAATAAAGCAGGTGTAATATCAAAAGAAAAAGGAGTAAATCCACCGGTATGATGTCCAACTTTTACATCATTTATCCAGACACTTGTTTCCCAATCTACTGCACCAAAATGAAGCAGTATCTTTTTATCTTTCCAAGCAGAAGGTATGTCGAATTCACGTAGATAAACCAACTCTTGTTTTTCATCAATTCTCCTGCAAACTCCTGATAAATAGGATTCTATAGCAAATGGAACAAGAATTTCACCATCAAATTTATCAGGAACTCTGTCCCCTTTTTGAATAATTGCATATTTCCATATGCCATTCAGATTTTTCCAATCTTTACGTTCCATGATAGGACGAGGGTATTCAGGCAATACTTCATTAGGATTCACCTTATTTGCCCACTTCGTCTTAATTCGATTTCCTATAGGTTTCCATTGTGCCTGTATTCCACAAGTCATCAATGATAATAGTGGTACTAAAAAAAGAATTCGTTTCATATAATCAACACTTCGGTATATACCAAGACTTTAAAATTAAACATAGAACCTGTTTAAGCTAGCTCAATAAACACATAAGAGCTCATTGAGCTATGTTGCCAAAACAAGTAGTTAAAACAACAGGCATTTTACAAGTATAAATACTGAAGAAAACGTGCTTTAATTTTATCTACAACCATAAGTAATGACAACTTTTTTAATGAGTTAATATATTTATTACCAAGTACACTTATGCTTGACTAATTATAATGTAGTATTACTATTACTTATTGTTTTTTCTATTTTTAATATGCTGACAATAAGCAAATATTGGTAAATTTCTCACTGATAGTCACGTCATATATCAAAACAGTGTATACTACAATAATTCAAGTAACTGTATCGGATTATCTCAATTAAATAAAAAACGATTGTTATTTCAAATATTTCAAATCTTTAAAATTGCTCGTATTCTCTACTTCCTTAATACTGATAGCATATCCACCACCTGGAGCTGCCTTCAACTCTAATTTGCTTTTTCTATTGACAAATCCCTTACGAATACAATAAGCTTGAGGATTATGGCGATAATGTGCGTCTTTATCATCTTGATAAATAGTTGCAACATACTTCTTGTTTGGATCTAGAAAATCAAAATTCAAAGTAGAAACATGTCCCTCCTCACCACTTGTACATCCGACAAACCAGTTCGAGGAACCTTTTGCTTTACGAGCAACGACAATATAACGTCCTGGTTCAGCTTCCAAATATTTGCTCTCATCCCAATCTACTGCTACATCTTTAATAAATTGGAATGCATCAATAAAACGGAGATAATTCTTGGGAAGATCTGCAGCCATCTGAAGTGGGCTGTACATGGTAACATAAAGTGCTAATTGACGCGCCAATGTTGAATTTACATGAGATTTATTATTGGGATTAAGTTTACTCATATCCATTTCAAAAATACCTGGAGTATAGTCCATCGGCCCACCTTGAAGACGAGTAAAAGGCAACACTGTAGTATGAAAAGGCTTACTTCCTCCAAATGCTTCATATTCCGTACCTCTTGCAGACTCATTACCAATCAAATTGGGATAGGTACGACACAATCCTGTGGGTCGCACAGCTTCATGTGCGTTAACCATAATCTTATATTTGGCTGCTTCTGTAACTGCATACAAATAATGATTATTCAACCACTGTCCGAAATGATGTTCACCACGAGGAATAATATCACCGACGTACCCACTTTTTACTGAGTTATACCCATACTTATTCATTAAAGTATAGGCATTTTTCAAATGGCGTTCATAGTTACGGACAGAAGAAGATGTTTCGTGATGCATCATCAATCGTACTCCTTTTGAATGTGCATATTCATTAAGCATTTTAATATCGAAATCAGGATATGGTGTTGTAAAGTCAAATACATAATCTTTAGATTTTCCAAACCAATCCTCCCAGCCAATATTCCATCCTTCTACTAACACTTGATCGAATCCATGTTCTGCGGCAAAATCAATGTACTTCTTAACATTTTTATTATTGGCTGGATGTTGCCCATTAGGTTTTACATGGGCATAGTTTGTCTTACCCAGTTTGACCGAAGGAACATCCCATGTATATGCCCAAGGCTTTCCGCCTGCAATCATTTCCCACCAAACACCTATGTATTTTATTGGCTTAATCCAAGAAGTATCTGTATACTTACATGGTTCATTCAAATTTAATATCAGATTAGAAGCTAAAATATCACGTGCATCATCACTTACTATAACTGTACGCCATGGTGTATGACAAGGAGTTTGCATATATGCCATATTTCCTATTGCGTCAGGAGTCAATTGTGAAGTGAATACAAAGTTCCTATCATTCAGATTCAAATGCATACAAGAGTAATCCACTAATGCTGCTTCATGAAGATTGATATACAAACCGTCATCCGACTTCATTTGTAGAGAAGTCTGCACACTTGTTGATGAAATAATAGAATGAGAAAGTTTAGACTCTATCATTTTACTCAACAAACCACGGATTTCTGATAGTTTTGATTCTGTATAATCAAATTCTTGTGTATCATAATCGCCCGGAATCCACCAAGCAGTATGATCACCAGACATAGCAAACTGAGTACATTCTTCTTTTATAACAAAATAAGAAAGGTTTGGTTGAGAAGGAAATTCATAACGGAATCCCACTCCATCATCATACACGCGAAAACGTATATTGATAAAACATGCATCTGATGTTTTTTCCAATTCCACCAAAAGTTCATTGTAATGGTTACGGATTATGCTTGACTCTCCCCATACAGGTTTCCAAATTTCATCATACGTTGATGTAGAACTCTTTTTGAGCCGAAAATGATTAAACAATGATTTCCCCTCCTTAATTTTAAATCCCAACGTACTTGGTTTGATAACCTGAATTCCTTTATATTCAATCTGATAAGTAGGCATACCTTGTTCACTAAGAGTAAATTTCAGTGTAATGTTGCCCGATGGAGAAGATATGCTTTCCGCTTTAACTAAAAATGTAATAAAGGTAAAACAAATGGCTATAAAATATTTCATCATAACAATCTGAGATTTATAATTTATATAGAAAAATAGAACAAACGGACTGAACAAATTAGCCACCAGCTAAAGTCTTACTCTATATAAACGGAATTCCATAAAAAATCCTTTATAAAAAACTTATTAAAACTATTTATGTGCAAAATCACGAATTACATAATTCACAAAAAGACTTACTGTTGTTCACGAACATACGTCCTACGATTCGGTCCTACACCTTTTACAATAATTTTCTTCCAATGTTTAGGCAGTGCTGAAGGCAACTGTTTGATACCATTGTCTGTTAAGTCTAGACCACAAAAACCATTAATTACCATTTGAAGTAGTCCACCTGCACCAGTAGTAAAATAAGGGTTCGTTCCCCCAGCACCTTCAGAAATCACCCCGAAAGGTGGCAGTTGATTGGGACGGAAACTACGCACAAACAATTCATAGGCCTTCTCCCCATCACCCAAACGGGCATACTGCAGAGCCAATACAGAATAGGACATAGCAGGTCCGCTTTTGTCTATTTTGGGCTCATAGTAGAGTAAATCTCTCTTTATTTCTTCAGGACGAGTGATAGCTTTCAGTGGATATGCCAATAAGTTTGCATCTGCCTGTTTAATAATCTGACCATCATACCCCTCGTATTCACGGGTCACGCCATCAGAAAATTTCGGTATACGCAATCCCTTTGCTACGGCATTCCAAGAGACCGGAGCTTTTATGCCACAAAGAGCAGCAGCTTTGGAAGCATCTTGTAGAGCGCACCTAGCAGCCGCATTTGTAAACGCATTGTCGTCTACCCCTTCAGCATATTCATCTGCACAAACTACATTGCAAATTGAGTAAGAACCGTCTTCATTCTGTTCCGCGCGGCTCACTAAGAACTCCGCCACTTGTTCCATCAGTGGAAATCCGTCCTCGCGCAACCAGCGGATATCACGGCTCATACAATAATAATTCCATGTAGCAATAGCAATATCTGCCGATATATGGTGTTCAAAAGGACCTGTCAAAGCGAAAGTAGGGCATGACTCCTCACCGACATCATCACTTTCCCAAGGAAACATGGCACCTCTATAGCCATAACTAAATGCCCGTTGACAAGCCGGTTTTAATCGGTCGGTACGATAGTCCATCATCGAGCGTGCTATTCCCTGATTTAGGAAAAGCATAGGAGGAAACATCCAGAACTCCGTATCCCAAAAAATGTGCCCGTTATACCCTTGGGATGTTAATCCGAAGGGTGGTATACTCAAACGACTACCCGAACGAGCACTAGAATATAAGTGATAAAGAGCAAAACGCACCGCACGCTGTGCTTCGTCATCACCTACAATTTGAATATCACCTTTCCACAACTCATTCCATTGTTCTAGATGTAAATCCATCAGCCTATCTACTCCTTCTTTGGCTCCATAAATAACTTCTCGGTCGGATTCATTACAAGGGTCTATAAAATCACGTTGCGAACAGACGGCACCCAGCAAAGCAAAGGAAAAATCTTCTCCTGTTTTTAAATATTTTGTAAATATATTTCTTTTATTGTCAGACTCTTCCACCTTAGTATCATTCTCAAAAATGAAAGCCGAGGTAGCAGAGACTTGTAAATTTCTGTGTCTAGTTAAAGCTGAAGTACGCAATAGTTTTAGATGAAGTCCATAATCCTGTATACTTTTCCGTTGTATTCTAGGCTGTAGATACTCATCGGGAACTTCAGCCCCATTTTCCACAGACAAGTCGACCGGTGCTAAAGCTTTCACTTTCACTTGCACCAAACCAGCATAAGGCATACTGCGCAAGGCACATATATTATAAGATACTTCAAGTTTATTTGCATAGACAAAGCGAGTTTGATGTAAGGCTTCTTTCAAAAGGATACACTGCTCCCATCCGGATATATGTGTTCCATCGACTACTTGACCATCCACTTTCACATTCATACTGAAAGGATTGATGCCACGAATCAGTCTACTGACCTCATGAGGAGCTCCCGCATCAAATACGTGGTTCAGTACAATCTGCTTGATGGAAAAAGGTTCTTTCCAAGGTAAAATACCGATTCCTCCATTTCCTACAGCAGTACCATAATAAGCATCATGATAGTCTGATGTCTTTATGTTCCACAGCGAATCATGAGCATGTACATAAGTAAATCCACAGACTATCCATATTAAAAGTAAAAGTATATTTTTTCTCATAACTATATTATTTCAAGAATAAATTAAAACTAAACAAATCATCATATATCATCCATTTGTAAATGATTGCTACAGGTTTACGAAAAAACACTGTTCTCTATTTTATAATAAAGCAAATATTTTCAATCCCTCATTATTGAACTTATATTCTTTTGGGGCATAAATCCATGTTATACAAACTTTGTCATACCAAGCATAAAAATCAAGTACAGAAAACAATAAACATTTTCCTGTTATATTTTATGATACTGCTATTAAACAAATATCTTAAGAGTAAATATTCTACATAAATATTATGCAAGAAGGACAGGTAAAAGCTATTCTGCAAAAAAAGTTTTAGACTGTACATCCCGGCTGTTTGTTCCTACCATAACTTCAAAATCGCCTGTTTCATAAATATATTGTAAATTCGAATTATAGAATTTCAAATCCTCTTCTGTGATTACAAACCTAACTTCACGACTTTCCCCTTTCTTTAAGAAAATACGTTTGAAATCCTTCAGTTCCTTTACAGGACGAACTACATCGGCATAGATATCATGCAAATATAATTGTACGACTTCACAGCCATCATAATTACCTTTATTTGTAACAATAACAGAAACTGTCAATTTTTCACCTTTCTTCAAAACATTAGAACTTAATACCATATTGTCATATTGGAAATGGGTATAACTCAGTCCATAGCCAAATGGATATAATGGTTCGTTACTATCTTCTAAATAATTACTTGTATAACGATTAAACACGTTTTTGTCCGGATCGGGACGACTTGTATTGTGACTATTATAATATAATGGGAGTTGACCAACAGAACGTGGAAATGATGTTGTCAATTTTCCGCTTGGATTCACTTTCCCAAACAGTACATCAGCAATAGCATCTCCAGCTTCACTTCCTCCAAACCAAACATTTAGAATGGAAGGAATATTAACTGCTTCCTCAGTTAACACTAAAGGACGTCCTGTGAACAGAAGTAATACTACCGGCTTTCCTGTTTTCACCAATGCTTTCAACAGGTCACGCTGAGCATCTGGAATTTCTAGTGTGGTTCGTGAAGCAGATTCTCCGCTCATTTCCGAACATTCACCTAAGGCAGCTACAATAACATCTGCTCGGTCGGCAGTCTGCAAAGCCTCTTTCAATAAAGTTTGATTATCTCCACGGTCCAATGGGCGCATGCCTGTGGCTGTCTTTTCGCGATTTTCATCATAGAAGATATTACTTCCTTTAGCATAGAGGACTTCCCCTTTATTGCCAATAGCAGAGCGCATTCCTTCCAGTAATGTACGATGTTTGGAAGGATTACACATCATACTCCACATTCCGCACATATTGTTACGTGCATTAGCCATCGGACCAATCAGTGCTATTTTTCCTTTAGCGGAAATGGGTAACAATGACTTCTCATTTTTTAGTAAAACAAATGTTTCAGATGCAATGCTACGTGCAATAGAGCGATGCTCAGTAGTATAAAGCTGTTTCGATGCTCGTAAAGTATCGCAATATTTATAAGGGTTGTCAAACAGGCCTAATTTATATTTAACTTCCAACACACGACGACAAGCCGTATTGATTTGTTCTTCGGTAACTTCTCCACTTTGAAGAGACTCTTCCAATGTATTCAGAAAACCAAACGATACCATGTCCATATCCGTTCCTGCCTGCAGAGAACGTACAGATGCTTCTTTTAAAGGGGCAATGCCGTGCGAAGACATTTCGGCAATAGAGTTATAATCTGTAACCAACAATCCCTTGAATCCCCATTCTTTTCGAAGCAAATCAGAAAGCAGCCATTTGTTCGCAGTGGCTGGAATTCCATCGACAATATTGAATGAACTCATGACACTACCTACTCCTGCATCTACAGCAGCTTTGTAAGGAGCAAGATATTCATTATACATTCGTAAGCGGCTCATGTCTACTGTATTGTAATCACGTCCAGATTCCGAAGCTCCATAAAGTGCAAAATGTTTCACACAGGAAAGAATTTCATCGTTCTGTTGCAAATTCTTTCCCTGATATCCCCGTACATAGGCTTTCGCCATTAAAGAGCCAAGATAAGGATCTTCTCCGCTTCCTTCCGCAATACGTCCCCAACGAGCATCACGACAAATATCTACCATTGGACTGAATGTCCAATTTATACCATCTGCACTTGCTTCTATAGCAGATATGCGAGCCATTTTTTCGACAGCCAAGGTATCCCAACTACACGAGAGAGCCAATGGAATGGGGAAAATTGTTTCATAGCCATGAATTACATCAGCACCAACAAGCAAGGGAATTTTCAGCCTGCTCTCTTCTACAGCCAAGCGTTGCAATTCGTAGATTTTGTCTATTCCTTTCACATTAAAAAATCCACCTATTTCCTGTTTACGAATCATTTCGCTAAGTTTTCCGTTTTTCACAGTTCCTGTTGTGATATCACCTCCGGATGGCAGATTCAGCTGACCTATTTTTTCGCGTAATGTCATGTGACCCATCAAATCACTGACAAATAGATTCATTTGTTCATCAGTCACATCGATATGATGGGTGGTACATGCTTCTCCCAACATACCGATAAAGAATATCATAAGAAAATTCCAACATGTTTTCATAATCAGATTGACATTTATTATTATTCTATAATAGCTGCAAAACCACCATTTCTTTTCATTGTAATAGTAATGGAAGAAGATTTTGTAACGGTAGACAGTTTGTGTCTATAATCAGTTGCTTGACGATTAGAATTAATGCCGTCCTCAAAACTACTCATTTGATAAGAACGCCCTTCATTTAGAAAATCAAGGGGAATTTTAAATTTCCTCTCCATTTCTGCATTATTGGTTATACCGCCAATAAACCACTTATTCCCTTTGCGTTTTGCTACAATGACATACTCTCCAACCTTAGCTTTGAGCGATTTGGTCTGATCCCATGTTACAGGGACTTGTGAAATAAAACGGGTGCAATTCTCATTTTTTCGATAGTTGACCGGATTGTCAGCTAACATTTGCAATCCACTCTCAAAAAGAATGAATGTAGCTAATTGGAAAGCTCGCGTTCCTACACCTGCAGAATTGGGACGTTGAGCACTATAAAGTTCAGGCTGCATGCTAATCATGGGGCCCGGAGTATAATCCATTGGACCTACAGCATTACGCATAAAAGGAAGGTATATACTATTATCTGGATAACATCCTCTCATGTGTTCCAAACCTTTCACTCCTTCATAGGAAACAACATTCGGATATTTATACTCCAAACCTGCAGGAGTAAAAGAACCATGAAAATCAACCAAAAGATGATGTTTTGCTGCTTCTTTAGCCACACGCTCATAAAAATTTACCATCCACTGGTCACTTCTGTCCATAAAGTCGATTTTTATGCCTTTAATACCCCATTCTTCGTAAGTCTTGAACAAATCAAAGTTTTGTTCAACAGCCACCCACGACAGCCATAAGATTATGCCTACGTTTTTATCTTTTCCATACTGAATCAACTCTGGTAAACGCATTTGTGAATTGGGTTTATTAGGATTAAGTACGGTTTCAGCCCATCCTGCATCCATTACAATATATGGAATATGAAATGATGAAGCAAAATCTATATAATATTTATAAGTATCGTAATTGCATCCTGATACAAAATTGACATCTGGACCATAAAGAGCTGCATCGTGCCACCATTCCCAACTTGCCAAACCTGGCTTAATCCATGAATTGTCTTCAAGAACACTTTTAGTGGCTAATTTGTAATTCATCGTATTTTCAATGAGTTGAGAGTCTTCGCTTGTAATTACAAAATAGCGCCATGGATAATTCCGATTTCCTTCAGTTTGTGCTATATAATCAGCCTCTTTAATAATTTTCATACTCAAATCTCCCTCTTCTGCAAATTCCAAAGGCACTTTGGGAAAGACTGCATTCAATCCGTTTTTACCGTTTCCTTTTAAAAACATACAAGGATAATCGAAACGATCAGATTCGCCAACTAATATTTTATATTGCTTGCGTGTATCAATCAATATGGGAAGCACAGACATTTTGTCCGTATCCTTCCATTCTTGACTGGAAATATGTGTATACTCTTCTTCATAAGGGGTTTTAAAACTTGAAGGTTGCTGCAAATGAAGCAGATATTCTTTAGGAAAAGAAATAGCAAAATCTTCTCCAAGTACCTCAACCTTATTAGTTTTATGAGTAATAAAACGATAAGCTACCCCGTCATTAAAAGCACAAAATTCGATGGAATATCCTTTGAAATCAAGTGTAAGAGTGTTATAACGACTCATAACAGTAGAGAATTTAAGAGGAACAACTGGCCGCAGTTCTTCCGAAAAACTTTTACGTTTCTGCCGCAGTAATTTCGGATTATCTCCTAGAATTTCGTTATTCAAAAATAAACGGAGATAATTGTCCTTTAATAGAATTTCATCGTTGTAATAAATGTCGTAGTAAATCTTATCAGATAGACAAAATTCCACTTTTATAGTCTTGTTTGGTGAGAACAGACTCGTTTTTTTCTTGGCATATACTGTGGTAGCAAATAGTCCTATTAATAATAACAAATAAAATTTCTTCATACGCATATTTTTTATTTTTGTGAGAATGATGATAAAACGTGATTATACTCCTCTTCACTTAAACGCACCATGGCTCCGTGTCGGGAGTCGGGAATATTACAATCACAAACTTCCCATTTTTCTGCCTCTATATGTTCCGCATCAAAGCGTACATATTCGTGCGGATATCTTTCAGAGAAAATCATCCATCCCTTATTGTCTGGTTTGGGCATGAGGATAGGAGCTTCGAAATAAGTATAGGGAGTGGTAACAGGGTGTTTAGGATTTACCAAAGAATAAGGCCCCGTCAAATATGACGATTTAGCCAACCGAATAGATTTCCCCGTCGGAATACCATCTTCCGGCCACCGTTCGTCCTTGATAACCGCATAGTAGTTTTTACCAATTTTTCGGATTATGACATCAATGGTAGCCATTTCAGAATCAGCTTTACTTGGAAAATCGAACAAACGTTTTGGTGATGAAAAAGAACTAAAATCTTCTGTCAGCACATAATATGTACGCATACTTTTCCATTCATCATTTCCTTTGACTCCTTTTTTGGCCGCATGCCACGTAACAATATACTGCTTGGAATCTTCGTCATAATACAATTTAGGTGCGCCAAACCAATTCCTTTCGGTATAATAATTATCGGTAAGGACAAAAGGGGATACTGGAAGTTCCTTCTCAATACTCCACGCTACAAGATCGCTTGAGGTCCAAAGCAATGGCTTTTGAGCTTTTTCCGAAACGCCAATCATATAATATCTGTTATCATGACCTTTTATAATATCGGGATGTCCTCTGTATTCAGCATTGACCCGTTGATTATTATTCAATTTTGTCCATGTACGTGCATCTCTACTTATGTAATAGTACATACGTCCATAGTCTTCATGTCGCATATGTATAAAAAGGTATCCTCCTTGAAGTTGGGTACTATGAGGCTGTCCTCGAACATTCGAAATACAAATGCATACAAGACAAACATATAAAGAACTAATAAGTAAGTTTCTAATTTTCATGTAAGTTTATTTTAGTTAGCTAATGCAATATCATCTTCCCATTGAGGACGGTTGTAGATTTGACTCAATTGTTTTCCGTACGATTTAGCTTGTTCCACCAAGTAATTGGGTAGTGGTATGTACTGGTGTGTAGGCAATGTCCCTTTTGCTTTGAAACATGCTTGTGCATATTTATTAAAGCGGATTAAATCTATTTTTCGATGTCCTTCATATAGAAATTCCTTTGACCTTTCATCTAATATGACATCTAGAAAAGCCTCCTTAGTTGCAGTTTGTTGAACAGACAAATCATCTAGTCCGCTTCTTCTTCTCACTTGATTAACTGCTTCTACTGCCTGTGGAGAAGGTGCAGCGTTAGATTGTCTCACTTCTACCTCTGCCATCATCAGCAACACATCAGCCCAACGAGCCAATGGAAAATCGTTCCCTTGAAAAGTCGTGTTGGTCTCGATTGGGTATTTATAAATAATATATCCGCTCCATCTCTTGTTCAAATCTTCTTTGGTTACCTTTTCAGTAACTATACCTTGATTATTTACCCAATACTCATCTAATATCACTGTACGGCGTTTATCCTTCGCTTCATAACTGTCATAAAGTTTCGGTGAAACATTGTATGCTTGCATCCATCCACCTCCTTGATAGTTGAAAGGAGTAGGATTTCCTTTGTCATCCACCTTGGAGGCATCGTTTGGTGTAGCAAGCATGGATAGAGGGAAAAAATTACCATTACTAACGTCTCCGTTTGCCGAAGGATCACAGCTTACAGCCATAATGATTTCGCAGTTGAAATCATTTGCGGCCTTAAACATATCTACATAAGGATTATCCCCCTTTGTAAACAGACTATATCGATTATCTTTGCTAAGTTCACGATACATCTGCATCGCTTTTTCATAATAGCCTTTCATGTGTGCACCTTCATTAAGACAATGCTTCATCATACAGAATTTAGCATAATCTGACGTATAACGGCCGTGTTCCTTTACTGCATCAGGCAGATTTTCCATGGCATATTGGAAATCATTGTAAATCCAGGTAGTCATATCATCCAGTGAAGGTCTGACTAAATTCGTCAAAGCATTTTCATTGTTAATATCATCTTTGTCAACAATTGCAGGTAATGGTCCATAAATGTGCATGAGGTAATAAAGCATAAGACCTCTGCATAAATGCGCCTCTCCTAATAGTCTTTTCTTGCTGACAGTTTTGAAGATTTGGTCGTCAGCCTTCTCCAAAGTAGCAATAATCTCAGTAAAACGAGTAATCTGGGCTAGCTTAGGAATGTGGTTTATATTATGCTCACCTACCCATGAACGCTCTGCATATACACAATCTCTGTAATCAGCCTGTGATAGTTTCATCCATGACCCCCAACCTAAGTTCCAGGCAGCCATATTATCAGACGGAGCTTCAAATACCCTTAGAATTCCACCTTCGGGAATATAAAAACTATGCTGTCCAGGATCGTTTGCTATTTGGTACTGCCATGTTGTCGTAAAAGGAATATAACACGTCATAGTGTAATCTTCATATTCACTCTCTGTCGTAGGATAGTTTTCCGGATTCAACGTCCCGTAAAGTTTTGGGTCAAAATTATCTTCACAGCCGTATACTGCTATTGATGTAATAAAAAACAGTATGAAGGATTTTATATTTTTCATATTCATAGTTATTAATGTTGATTAGAACGTAATGTTTGTTCCAAATGAGAATGTACGGGTTTGAGGATATTCACCTCTGGAAGCATTGTTTGCTCCACCACCACCGGTATATATTTCTGGGTCAAATCCTTTGAACTTACTGATGATAAATGGATTTTGGACATCCACATAAAGCTTGATGCCTCTTACATATTTTTTTAGTTTTCCCAAAAGTTTATCCTTGAAATTGTATGATAATGTCATGTTTCTCATTCTCACAAATGAGGCATTTTCCATGTCTATATTAACACCAGCACCTCCTGGCAACGCACCCATGCGATCAATTGCCAATCCGGGACGAGTACCATTGGGATTGGTTTGAGAGTTCCAAAGCAGATATGCATATTGGTTGGTGTTTTCCGGATAATCTACTGCCAATGGACCAGGTAATGCTGCTCTATAAGCAATATTAGATTTGAGGATTCCAAATTGTCCGTACATAAAGAAACTGAACTCCCAATTCTTATAGTTAAATGTATTTCCGAAACCAATATAGACATCTGGAGTATTATCTTTTAGGTATATATCGCTTTCGTCGATTTTTCCGTCCTTGTTTTTATCATCAATAATTGGGCAACCCGGAAGTTGCGCTTCTGCCTGTAACGATTTTTGTGATTCCGGCATATTGCTGCGATCAGCATTGATAATACCATTCATCTTATAGTAATAGTAGGCGTTCATAGGTTCCTTTTCTCTTTTTTGATAACAGCGATAATCATAATTCGGTAATCTTTCTTTCCAAAACGAATTGGTTTTCGAGAAGGTTATCTGCGTATTCCAGGTAAGTTCCCCTACAATATTTTTAGTATCAAGCATGATTTCCCATCCTTGACGAAAGTAATGACCTCCGTTTATGGGGCGAGTAGGATAAATTGCGAGAGGAGATGTTGATGCATAGCCCAACAAACTAGTTACATCATTACGGAACAAATCTATGCTACCACTTAACCGATTTTTAAATAAAAAGAAATCTAATCCGATGTTCTTCATAATTGTTTTTTGCCAACTAACGTCAGGATAATTTGTTCCCATTGACACACAAGGCACATAAAAAATACTATTGTCACTGAATCCCACTTTAAATCCGCTAGGCTCATACACACCGTAAAGTGAACTGCCTAAGTTATCCTGCCCGGTTTTACCATAGCTAGCTCTCAATTTTAACAAGTTAACCCAAGAAACATTCTTGAGAAAGTTCTCATTTGAAATCTTCCACGCTGCAGATACAGATGGAAACAGGGCATATTTTTTCCCCGAGAAAAACTTATCAGTTCCATCCCGGCGAAGGGTTGCCGAAACGACATACTTATCCAAAACATCAAAACTGATTTTAAAAAACTGAGATCTTTTCTCGTTTTTCAATGTGTGAGAAGTTGGATATATCTTTCCTTTAGCTGAACTGATATCATGCTCATTAATCATGTCGTGTGTATCTTCGTAAGAGATTCCATATCCTTCATTACTCTCTAGATATTTACCCATTCCAACCATTGCATCCACTTGTACGATATTGAACATGTATTTCGAAAATGACAACATAGCTTCTATTGTCTGTGTTTGCCTGCGTTGCGAGAAAATATTTCCCCTTGACTTATACATGCGGGCAAAATAAACATCGGATGGAATAAATGTTGATCTTCTGACATTTTCCTGATTCATTCCATACACTCCTTTAAATACAAGAATGTCTTTATACAGTTTCATGTTGACAGAAAAATTTAAACTGTATCCATTTTCTCTACTATAGTCCACTATATCTTCCATCGCTTTGGGATTAGGTATATTCCGGAAAATAGTGTAATTCCCATCATCCTGCTTTACTGGCAAATAAGATGGATACAAGAGTGCTGAAGTCAAAACACTGGGGGCGACATCTCCTTGATTTCCAGTATCGGTACCAATTATACCATTATTATATGAATTTTGATTTGCATTAAAAACTGACGTCAAATTCATGAAAGGGAACAAATCCAAACTTAAATTTCCATGAACAGTATATTTACTCATATCTGATTTCGATACAGTACCTTGCTGCTTCATGTAACTTCCTCCTAGATAATACTTAAACTTAGAGTATCCTCCACTAATAGTCAGATTATGTTTGGTAAGGAAACCATGGCGCAGTACTAAATCCTTCCAATCCGTATTGGTCGCATTTTGTATATCCGCTTCAGAAAATTGAGGTTTCCATTTTCCATCATAAGGAGTTGTTCCATAAGGATATTGTTTGTTGTTATATAGATAATTTTCCCTATTGAAAACATTAGCTAACTCCATATATTCTTTCGAATTGAGCACATCTAAATAAGGATAGTTGCGTACAAAAGAATAGCTGCCATCATACACGATACTCGGTACCCCTTCTTTACCTTTTTTGGTAGTAATCAATATTACTCCATTATCAGCTCCAATGCCATAGATAGCAGCAGAAGCATCTTTAAGAATCTCCACAGACTCCACATCTGCTGGATTCAAATTGGCAAGGCCATTACGGTCGATATTATTCGGAAGTCCCACTTGACCACAATTTCCACTGATGGCATTATTCGGCATAACAATACCATCTATAACATAGATCGGATTTCCTCCTCCACGAATTGAAATATTCACTCTCCCATCAGGCTGCATGCTGTTCACTGTAGCTTGTAATCCAGCCGCTCGTCCCATCAGCAACTGATTTACATGACTGACTCCTGCTTGTGAAATTTTATCTGTTTTCACTTGTGCAATAGCAGTTGTAAGATTTTTCTTCGATACCGAACCGTAACCTACGACCACAACTTCATCAATGAGTTTTATATCTTCATTCAAGTATATTTCTAAAAACGATTTGTTTTGTACATCAAGAACTTGAGACACGTAACCGATATAAGAAATAATAATCTTTTTATCAGGTGAAACGTTCATTTCAAAATGACCATTGATATCACTGATTGCACCAATTTCTTCCCTTCCCACCGCAATGCTTGCTCCAATTATTGGTTCTCCGGTTTTACTATCTTTAATTATACCTTTCAGCTTTTTATTATTTGTTTTAACCTCTTTTTTAGCGTTCAGAATAATTTGTTTTTTCTTGATTTGATACTGAATAGACGTTCCTTTCAACAAAATGTTCAATACAAAATCTATTGTTTGTTTGTCAACATGTATGGTTCGCTTTTGACGAACATCAATCACCTGTTTGCTGTACTGAAAAGAATACACTGTTTTCTCTTCAATCTTGTTTAGTACATGCTCCAAAGACACATTGTTCAAATGAAGCGTTATTTTTTTATTTTGTGCCCAACCTATTCCTGTTGATAATAGCACAATTAAAAAAAATAAAAATGCATACTTTTTATTTTTCATAGTTTTATATTTTTAATAATTTTTATCTCTATTGCTTTACTGGTTTTAACCAATCTTGTTTTATATTCAAGACTGTTTAACCTTAATTCCGCAACACTTTGATTTAACTTTATTTATAAG